>Ga0222429_100514_pt1 | contig 26630 bp, 21 predicted proteins | sample 1B50Ametagenome_FD_182475 | JGI IMG/M metagenome (GOLD analysis project Ga0222429, IMG submission 182475) | Enriched microbial communities from leaf-cutter ant dump, University of Wisconsin, Madison, United States - 1B50A (version 2) | ecosystem: Environmental > Terrestrial > Nest > Insects nest...
AGGACACCGTGGTCGTGCCCGACCCGGCCGACCGCGCCACCATCGAGGAAGAGCACGCGCTGGAACTGCGCACGCGCGACCGCGAGCGCAAGCTCCTCAAGAAGATCGAGCAGTCCATCGCCCGCATCGACGCCGGCGACTATGGCTACTGCGACGAGACCGGCGAGCCCATCGGCGTGGGCCGCCTGCTGGCGCGCCCCACGGCCACGCTGTCGCTGGAAGCGCAGCAGCGGCGCGAACTCAAGCAGAAAATGTTCGGCGACTGACGCCTTTCCCGCCCTTTTGCCTTCATAGAGCCAGGTAATTTCCGCATGTCCGTGCCACCACGCCCCGCCAACAAGGAAGACGCAGCCCCCGGCGGGCTGCTGTCCAAGGTGGTGCGGTTCGTGCGCAACCCCACCGTCAACTGGACCGACCTCGACTCGATCGAGGAAGACCGCGAGAGCCAGTACAGCAAGCAGATGCTCAAGGAGATGATCGAGCGCAAGCGCCGCAACGACTTCGTGCGCCGCCGCGAGTTCGATCAGCTGCGCAAGCTGCGCCAGCGCGACACCCTGCAGGGCCAGCGGGTGGAAGACCCGACGGCGCGCACCTCGTTCTTCCAGAGCAGCATGGCCTCGCCCGACGAGCGCGCCGTCACGCTCAAGAAGATCGACGAGATCGAGGCGCAGATGTCGCAGCAGTGGTGGAAGAGCAAGAGCAGCGGCGACGCGCCCTCGGTTCTGCCGGGCAGCGCCGCCGCGTCGCCCGCGCCTGCGCCCGGGGCGGCCGCGCCGGCCATCGAGCCGCCGGCGCGCGCCGCCGGCCAGGCCGCGGCGCGTGCGTCCGCAGCGGCGCAGGGGCCGTCGCCGGCGTCCGCCGCCTTTGCCGCCGCCATGGCGGCAACGCCCATGGGCGAGCAGGCCTTCGCCCCCACCGAACCCCTGGGCCTCGGCGGCGTGCCGCCCCTGGCGGCGCCCGCCGGGCAGGCCGATGCCGGCGTGGGGCAGTCCACGGCACAATTGCAGGCGGTGGCATTACCGGAGAAATTCGTGCACGAACCCGATCTTGAAGAAGCCGCCATCCGGTTTGCCAGCGGCGACTACACGGGCGCCGAATCCGGCCTCAAGGAGGTACTGGTTCAGCACCAGGGCGACGACCCGCAGCAGCAGCTCGAAATCTGGATGACGCTGTTCGACCTGTACCGCGCCACCGGGCAGCAGGAGCCGTTCGACGCGCTGGCCATCGACTTCGCCGCGCAGTACGGGCGCTCGGCGCCGCTGTGGTTCTCGCTGCCCGAGCAGCTGGGGCTGGCGGGCATGGCGCCGGAGCTGGAGGCCGCTGCGCCGGCCGCGCCCCAGCGCGAGCTGAACTGGAACGCGCAGCCCGTGCTGACGCAGCAGTCCATCGCGGCGCTGCAGGCGCTGCTGGGGCGCTCCGCCCCGCCCTGGTCGCTGACCTGGACGCGCCTGACCGACATCGAGGCGTCCGCCGTGGCCCCGCTGGCCGTGCTGTTCGAGGGCTGGGCCGAGCAGGACGTGCAGCTCAACTTCCTGGGCGCCGCCGCCCTGCAGGCGGTGCTGCAGGCGCACACCCAGTCCGGCGACCGCGCCGCCGACCCGCAGTGGTGGCGCCTGCGCATGGCCGTGCTGCGCGTGATGGGCATGGCCGACGAATTCGAGCTGGTGGCGCTGGACTACTGCGTGACCTACGAGGTCTCGCCGCCTTCGTGGGCCGCACCGCGCTGCGGCTACGGCGGCGACGACGGCGCCCCGCAGCCCGCCCCGCAGGACGCGCCCGACAGCGACCTGTACATGTCGGGCTTCGCCCTGTCGCAGCCCGGCACCATCGACGAGCCGCCCGCGGGCGTGCTGTCCGGCCATATCGAGGGCGACGCCGGCGCGCAGCTCGAACCGATGGACGAGATGATCCGCACCGGCCAGCCCTTCAACGTGGCCTGCGACCGGCTCATCCGCATCGACTTTGCCGCCGTCGGCTCGGTGCTCAACTGGGCTGCCACCCAGCAGGCCAAGGGGCACGTGATCCAGTTCACCAACCTGCACCGGCTGGTGGCGGTGCTGTTCAACGTCATCGGCGTCAACGAACACGCCTGGATCGTTCCGCGCAAGAATTGAAGGCTCCGATGGGCCGGCTCTGGCCGGCTTTGTGCAGGCGCCTGTCTTGCAATACGGCGCTACGGCCTTACCTAGGCGGGATATGGAACAGTTTCACGGCACCACTATCTTGAGCGTGCGCCGCGCGCGCGCGGACGGCAGCGTCGAAGTCGCCATCGGCGGCGACGGCCAGGTCACGCTGGGCAACATCGTCGTCAAGGGCAGCGCGCGCAAGGTGCGCAAGCTCTACCACGGCAAGGTGCTGGCCGGCTTTGCCGGCGCCACGGCCGACGCGTTCACGCTGTTCGAGCGCTTCGAGGCCAAGCTGGAAAAGCACCAGGGGCATTTGACGCGGGCGGCGATCGAGCTGACCCGCGATTGGCGCACCGACCGCGTGCTGCGCCGCCTGGAGGCCATGCTGGCCGTGGCCGACGAGACCGCCTCGCTCATCATCACCGGCAACGGCGACGTGCTGGAGCCCGAGCAGGGCATCGTCGCCATCGGCTCGGGCGGCGCCTACGCGCACTCGGCCGCCAAGGCGCTGCTGGCCAACACCGAGCTGCCGGCGCAGGACATCGTCAAGAAGTCGCTGGAGATCGCCGGCGAGCTGTGCATCTACACCAATATGCACCACACCATCGAGACGCTGTAACGCTCTTGGTGGTATTCATTTTGTAGCTGTAAGCGCTTTATGGATAAGCGCTGCAGCCGTTTTTATTGCGGGATTCAAGCATGTCCTCCATGACCCCCCAGGAAATCGTCTCCGAGCTCGACCGCCACATCGTCGGCCAGCAGGCCGCCAAGCGCGCCGTGGCCATCGCGCTGCGCAACCGCTGGCGCCGCCAGCAGGTGGATGCCGGCCTGCGCCAGGAGATCACGCCCAAGAACATCCTGATGATCGGCCCCACCGGCGTCGGCAAGACCGAGATCGCGCGGCGCCTGGCGCGGCTGGCCGCCGCGCCGTTCATCAAGGTCGAGGCGACCAAGTTCACCGAGGTGGGCTACGTCGGCAAGGACGTGGACTCCATCGTGCGCGACCTGGTCGAGGTGGCCATCAAGCAGACGCGCGAGCAGGACATGAAGCAGGTGCGCACCCGCGCCGAGGACGCGGCCGAGGAGCGCATCCTGGACACGCTGATCCCGTCGGCGCGCACCGGCGAGCCCGCAGCCGACAGCACGGCGCGCCAGGTGTTCCGCAAGAAGCTGCGCGAGGGGCAGCTCGACGACAAGGAGATCGAGATCGAGGTGGCCGACGCGCGCCCGCAGCTCGAAATCATGGGCCCGCAGGGCATGGAGGAAATGGCCGAGCAGCTGCGTGGCGTGTTCAGCCAGATGGGCCAGGAGCGGCGGCGCGCGCGCAAGCTGAAAATCGCCGAGGCGCTCAGGCTGCTGACCGACGAGGAGGCCGCCAAGCTGGTCAACGAGGACGAGATCAAGACCCGCGCGCTGGCCAGCGCCGAGCAGAACGGCATCGTCTTCATCGACGAGATCGACAAGGTGGCGGCGCGCCAGGAGGCCGGCGGCGCCGACGTATCCCGCCAGGGCGTGCAGCGCGACCTGCTGCCGCTGGTCGAGGGCACGACGGTGTCCACCAAGTACGGCATGGTCAAGACCGACCACATGCTGTTCATCGCCTCGGGCGCGTTCCACCTGGCCAAGCCCAGCGACCTGATTCCCGAGCTGCAGGGGCGCTTTCCCATCCGCGTGGAGCTCGATTCGCTGTCGGTGCGGGACTTCGAGGCCATCCTGACGCAGACCGACGCCAGCCTGGCGCGGCAGTACCAGGCGCTGCTGGCCACCGAAGGGGTGGCGCTGGACTTCACGCCCGAGGGCATCACGCGCCTGGCGCAGATCGCCTGCGAGGTCAACGAGCGCACCGAGAACATCGGCGCGCGCCGCCTGTCCACGGTGCTCGAACGCCTGCTCGACGAGGTCAGCTTCGACGCCGTGCGGCTCTCGGGCCAGACCGTGGTGATCGACGCGGCCTACGTCAACGCGCGCCTGCAGTCGCTGAGCCAGGACGAGGATTTGTCCCGTTTCATCCTCTGATAAACCCCGATACCGGTTTTGATAAATCACTTCCATACCGGCGCCTAAGTGCTTATCCAAAAAAGGATTTTCCCGTCCGTCTAGATCCAGAGTCCGCGCTAAGTTCTTGATTTCATTGCAAAACTTTGTTGCCGGCCCTCCCGCTGCCTGGGTGTTTCCTGCTACAGTGCAAACAAGTGCAATAAAGTGGTGAAAAGTGCCATCGGGTCCCAATCAGGGGGCTCCATGGCTCCAGCGGCGGGGTCTATAGCAGTGTTTCAAGGGGCGTCATCGTTGACTCTCGATGCCAAGGGGCGGCTTTCGGTGCCGACCCGGCACCGTGACGCCCTGATGGCGCAGGCCGGCGGCAGCCTGACCATCACCAAGCACCCCGACGGCTGCCTGATGGTCTTTCCCCGCCCTGAATGGGAGCAGGTGCGCGAGCGCATCGCCAAGCTGCCCATGTCGGCGCAATGGACCCGCCGCATCTTTCTGGGCAACGCCATGGACGTGGACATGGACGGCACCGGCCGCGTGCTGATCTCGCCCGAACTGCGCCAGGCCGCCGGCCTGACGCGCGACGCCGTGCTGCTGGGCATGGGCAGCTACTTCGAGCTGTGGGACAAGGCCAGCTACGACGCCAAGGAGCAGGCGGCCATGCAGGCCGAGATGCCCGACGTGTTCAAGGACTTCTCGTTTTGAGAGCGGCGCCGTGAATCAGCCTTTGCAGCACACCACGGTCTTGCTCGATGAGGCGGTAGACGCCTTGCTGGGCGGCGCCGGCGCGGCTGGCGGCAGCTACGTGGACGGCACGTTCGGCCGTGGCGGCCATTCGCGCCTGGTGTTGCAGCGCCTGTCGCCGCAGGGGCGGCTGCTGGCCTTCGACAAGGACCTGGAGGCGATCGCCGAGGCGGGGCGCATCCAGGACGCGCGCTTTGCCATCCGCCACCAGGGGTTCTCGCACCTGGGCGAGCTGGCGCCGGCCAGCGTGGACGGCCTGCTGCTCGACCTGGGCGTGAGCTCGCCGCAGATCGACGCGCCCGGGCGCGGCTTCAGTTTCCGATTCGACGGCCCGCTGGACATGCGCATGGACACCACGCGCGGTCAGAGCGTGAGCCAGTGGCTGGCAGACGCCGAACAGGCGCAGATTGCGGAGGTGATACGTGACTACGGCGAAGAACGGTTTGCTGGCGCCATTGCAAAGGCGCTTGTCGCGCGGCGCCAGGAGCGCGGTCCCATTACCGGCACAGCCGAGCTGGCCGACATTGTGGCCGGTGCGGTCCGCACCCGCGAGCCGGGCCAGAACCCTGCGACGCGCACATTTCAGGCTTTCCGGATATTCATCAACGCCGAGCTTGAGGAGCTGCAACAAGCGCTAGAGGCGAGCCTGGCGGTGCTGCGCCCCGGCGGGCGGCTGGTGGTCATCAGCTTTCACTCGCTGGAAGACCGCATCGTCAAGCAGTTCATCGCGCAGCACTCCAAGGAGGTCTACGACCGGCGCGCGCCCTTTGCGCCGCCGCAGCCCATGCGCCTGAAGGCGCTGGCGCGCGTCAAGCCCGGCGCTGCCGAGGTCGCGGCCAACCCGCGCGCGCGCAGCGCCGTGATGCGCGTGGCCGAGCGCACCGAGGTGCCGGCATGACGCGCATCAGCCTGGCCCTGCTGCTGGCCGTGATGGCCAGCGCCATGTACCTGGTGCACGTGCAGTACGAATCGCGGCTGTTGTTCACCGCGCTCGACCGCGCGCAGGCGCAGGCGCGCGTGCTGGAGTCCGAACACCAGCGCCTGCTGGTGGAAAAGCGCGCACAGGCCGTGCCCGGGCGCATCGAACGCCTGGCGCGCGAGCGCCTGCACATGCGCACCGTCACGCCGGCCATCACGCAGTACGTCACGCCGCAGGGCAAGCCCGTGGCGGTGGCCGCGGGCGCGGAGGGCAGGTCGTGAGCCGGCGCGGCGTGAACTACATCTCCAGCCCGCTGCTGGCCAGCCAGACGCCGATCGGGCGCAGCCGCTTCATCGTGGCCGCCGTGGCCCTGGGCTTCATGGCGCTGGCCGGGCGCGCGCTCTACGTGCAGGTCATCGCCAGCGATTTCTACCAGCGCCAGGGCGAGGTGCGCTTTGCGCGCACGCTGGCGCTGCCGGCGCACCGGGGGCGCATTCTGGACCGCAACGGCTTCATCCTCGCGTCCAGCGTTCCGGCGGCCAGCATCTGGGCCATTCCGGAGGACGTGGAGAGCGACAAGCCCGAGGTGCGCGCCAAGCTCAAGCAGCTGGCGCGGCTCATGGACATGCCGATGGCCGCCCTGCTGGCCAGGCTGGCCAACGAGGACAAGTCCTTCGTCTGGGTCAAGCGCCAGCTCGACTGGGACGTGGGCCAGCAGATCGCGGCGCTGGGCATCAAGGGCATTTACCAGCGCAAGGAGTACAAGCGCCAATACCCCGAGGGTGAATCGGTGGCGCACATCGTCGGCTTCACCAACGTCGAGGACCACGGCCAGGAGGGCATGGAGCTGGCCTTCGACAAGGATCTGGCCGGCAGGGCCGGATCGCGCCGCGTCATCAAGGACCGCCTGGGCCGCGTCGTCGAGGGCGTGGGGGTGGAAGAGCCCCCGGTGGACGGCAAGGATCTGCAGCTGTCCATCGACAGCAAGATCCAGTTCTTTGCCTACCAGAAGCTGCGCGACCAGGTCGTCGCGCACAAGGCCAAGGCGGGCAGCGTGGTGGTGCTGGACGCGCACACGGGCGAGGTGCTGGCGCTGGCCAACTACCCGAGCTTCGACCCGGAAGACCGCAGCAACCTGTCGGGCGAGCAGCTGCGCAACCGCGCGCTGACCGACGTGTTCGAGCCCGGCTCGACCATCAAGCCCATCACCATCGGGCTGGCGCTGGAGACCGGGCGGGTGCGCCCCGACACCATCGTCGATACCACGCCGGGGCGCGTGACCATCACCGGATCGACCATCAGCGACACGCACAACTACGGCGTGCTCACGGTCGAGGGGGTGATCCAGAAGTCGAGCAACGTCGGCACGACCAAGATCGCCATGCAGATGCCGGCGCGCGAGATGTGGGAAACCTTCTCCGCGCTGGGTTTCGGGCACAAGCCCGAACTGGCCTTTCCGGGCGTGGCCAGCGGGCGCTTGCGCCCGTACAAGAGCTGGCGCCCCATCGAGCAGGCCACCATGTCCTACGGCTACGGCCTGTCGGCCAGCCTGTTCCAGATGGCGCGCTCGTACACCGTGTTCGCCAACGGCGGCAAGGTGATACCGGCCACCATGCTGCGTTCCGACCATGCCGTGGCCGGCGCCCAGGTGTTTTCCGAGCGCACCGCCAGGCAGGTGCGCAAGATGCTGCAGATGGCGGCCGGCCCCGGCGGCACGGGCCAGCGCGCGCAGACCGTGGGCTACTCGGTGGGCGGCAAGTCCGGCACGGCGCGCAAGCAGGTGGGCAAGAGCTACGCGCAGGGCAAGTACCGCGCCTGGTTCACCGGCATGGCGCCGATCGATGCGCCGCGCGTCATCGCGGCGGTGATGATCGACGAGCCGGGCGACGGCGTCATCTACGGCGGCGCCGTGGCCGCGCCGGTGTTCAGCCAGGTGGTGCAGCAGGCGTTGCACGTGATGGGCGTGCAGCCCGACATGGCGGTCAAGCCGCTCATCGTCGCCAACCCAGTGGAGGAGCCGCTGTGACGCCGCTGCTTTTGTCCACCGTGGAACAAGCCGTCGATTTTCTGCGCGCCCATGTCCCTGCCGGCGCCACGCTGCAGACCGACAGCCGGCAGGTTGCGCCGGGCGACGCCTTCATCGCTTGGCCGGGCGCCGCCGTCGACGGGCGCGCCTACGTGGCGCAGGCCTTGGCGCGCGGCGCCAGCGCCTGCCTGGTCGAGGCCGAAGGCGTGGCCGCGTTCGGCCTGGCCGACGCGCGCGTGGCTGCGCTGCCCGGCCTCAAGGCCGCCACGGGCCTGATCGCCGCGCAGTGGTTTGGCCAGCCGAGCCGGCACATCCAGCTGCTGGCCGTGACGGGCACCAACGGCAAGACCAGCACCGCCTGCTGGCTGGCCGATGCGCTGGGTGAACTTGCCCGGCACCAGCAGCTGGCGCACGCGGGCTGCGCCCTGGTCGGCACGCTGGGCATGGGCGTTGCGCCCCACCTCACGCCCACCGGCATGACCACGCCCGACCCGGTGCGCCTGCAGCGCGCGCTGCGCGGTTTTGTCGACCAGGGGCTGGGCGCCTGCGCCATCGAGGCGTCCTCCATCGGCCTGGCCGAGCAGCGCCTGGCCGGCTGCGACATCGCCGTTGCGCTGTTCACCAATTTCACCCAGGACCACTTGGACTGGCACGCCGACATGCACGACTACTGGCACGCCAAACGCGCGCTGTTCGACTGGCCCGGCCTGGGCGCAGCCGTGGTCAACGTTGACGACGCGCAGGGCGCGCAACTGCACGCCGAACTGGCCGGCCGCGCCGGGCTGGATCTGTGGAGCGTGTCGCTGGCCGGGCCGGCGCGCCTCATGGCGCGCGGCATTGCGCACCAGGGGCCGGGCCTGGCCTTTACCGTGGTCGAGGGCGATACGGCTCTGGCGCTGCAGACGCGGCTGATCGGCCAGTACAACGTCTCCAACGTGCTGGGCGTCATCGCCGGGCTGCGCGCGCTGGGCGTGTCCCTGGCGCAGGCCGTGGCCGCTTGCGGAGCGCTGGCGCCCGTGCCCGGGCGCATGCAGCAGATCGCGCTGCCCGGCCAGCCGCTGGTGGCCGTGGACTACGCGCACACGCCCGACGCGCTCGGGCAGGCGCTGCAGGCGCTGCGCCCGCTGGCGCAGGCGCGCGGCGGGCGCCTGTGGTGCGTGTTCGGCTGCGGCGGCGACCGCGACGCCGGCAAGCGCCCGCAAATGGGCGCGATTGCCCAGCGCGGCGCCGACCGGGTGCTGGTTACCAGCGACAACCCGCGCAGCGAGCCGCCGGCGCACATCATCCACCAGATTCTGCAGGGCACGATCGCCGCCGCGGCGGTGCGGGCCGAGCCCGATCGCGGCGCGGCCATCGCACTGGCGCTGGCCGAGGCCGACGCGCGTGACGTGGTGCTGATCGCCGGCAAGGGCCACGAGGACTACCAGGAGACGGCGGGCGTGCGCCGGCCGTTCTCCGACATGCAGCAGGCGCAAGCCGCCCTGGCGCGCCGGGAGCACACCCTATGAGCGCGCCGGCCGCGATGATGACCCTGGCGCATGCGCACGCGCTGCTGCGCGCCCGCGTGCCGCAGGCGCGCCTGGTGGGCGACGGCGCCACGCCGCTGGCGCGCGTGCACACCGACACGCGCAGCCTGCAGGCGGGCGATTTGTTCGTGGCGCTCAAGGGCGCGCGCTTCGACGCCAACGCCTTCCTGGCCGACGCGCGCGCCGCCGGTGCTGCCGCTGCCATGGCCCATGGCGGGCTGGAGGCGGCCGGCCTGCCCGGCATCGAAGTGCCCGACACGCTGGCTGCCCTGGGCTCACTGGCCGCCGGCTGGCGCGCGCAGTTCGGCCTGCCGCTGATCGGTGTGACCGGCAGCAACGGCAAGACCACGGTCACGCAGATGATTGCGTCCATCCTGCGCGCGTGGCAGGACGAAGCGGCCTTTGCGACGCAGGGCAATTTCAACAACGATATCGGCGTGCCTTTGATGCTGCTGCGCCTGACCGCCGCGCACCGCGCCGCCGTGATCGAGATGGGCATGAACCGCCCCGGCGAGATCGCCACGCTTGCCGCCATGGCGCGGCCCACGGTGGCGCTGGTGAACAACGCGCAGCGCGAGCACCTGGAGTTCATGCACACGGTGGACGCCGTGGCGCGCGAGAACGGCTCCGTCTTCGCCAGCCTGCCTGGCGACGGCGTGGCGGTGTTCCCGGCGGGCGACGTGTACGAAGGCCTGTGGCGCTCGATGGCGCAGGGCCGCCGCGTGCTGACTTTTGGCAGCGGCGGCGGCGTGGCCTGCACGCAGGCCGCATGGGCGCAGGGTGCCTGGGTCGTCACGCTGGCCACGCCGCAAGGCGCGGTGGATGTGCGCCTGCACATCGCGGGCCGGCACAACGTGGCCAATGCCCAGGCGGCGGCGGCCTGCGCGCTGGCGGCGGGCGCGCCGCTGGCGGCCATCGCCCGGGGCCTGAACGATTTCACCCCGGTCAAGGGCCGCTCGCGCGCCTTTAGCGCGCGCGGCATCACTGTGGTGGATGACACCTACAACGCCAACCCCGACTCCATGCGCGCCGCCATCGACGTGCTGGCCGAACTGCCCGGCCCGCGCCTGCTGGTGCTGGGCGACATGGGCGAGGTGGGTGACCAGGGGCCGCAGTTCCATGCCGAGGCGGGCATGCATGCGCAAGAGCGCGGCATAAGCCAAATCTTCGCCTTGGGCGCATTGAGCGTCCACGTGGCGGGCGCGCGGCATTTCGACGACATGGCAGCGCTGATTGCAGCGGTGCGCGCAGCCCTGCCCGGCGTGGGCAGCGTGCTGGTGAAGGGATCACGATTCATGAAGATGGAACAGGTGGTGCACGCCATCGAGGAGGCCGCATGCTGATGCTGCTGGCGCAATGGTTGCAGGGCCTGTCGCCCGACTGGAGTTTTCTGCGCGTCTTCCAGTACCTGACGCTGCGCGCCGTGATGGCGGCGCTGACGGCGCTGCTTATCGGCCTGCTGGCCGGCCCCAGGGTGATACGCATGCTCACGGCGCTCAAGATCGGCCAGCCGGTGCGCGCCTACGCCATGCAGACGCACCTGGCCAAAAGCGGCACGCCCACCATGGGCGGCGTGCTGATTTTGCTGTCCATCGCCATCTCCACGCTGCTGTGGTTCGACCTGTCCAACCGCTTCGTCTGGATCGTGCTCATCGTCACGCTGGGGTTTGGCGCCATTGGCTGGGCCGACGACTGGCGCAAGGTGGTCAACAAGGACCCCGAGGGCATGCGCTCGCGCGAGAAGTACTTCTGGCAGTCGGTCATCGGCCTGGTGGCCGCGCTGTACCTGGTGTTTTCCATTTCCGAGAATTCCAACGCCCGCGTCTTCGAGCTGTTCGCCACCTGGGTCGAATCGGGCTTTGCGCTCGACCTGCCGCCCAAGGCCGGGCTGTTGCTGCCGTTCTTCAAGGAGGTCAGCTACCCGCTGGGCGTGCTCGGCTTCGTCGTCATGACCTACCTGGTCATCGTGGGCAGCAGCAACGCCGTCAACCTGACCGACGGGCTGGACGGGCTGGCCATCATGCCGGTGGTCATGGTCGGCTCGGCGCTGGGCATTTTTGCCTACGTCACGGGCAACGCGGTGTACGCCAAGTACCTGCTGTTTCCGCACATTCCGGGTTCGGGCGAACTGCTCATCTTCTGCGCGGCCATGGCCGGCGCGGGGCTGGCCTTTCTGTGGTTCAACGCGCACCCGGCGCAGGTCTTCATGGGCGACGTGGGCGCGCTGGCGCTGGGCGGCGCACTGGGCACCATCGCCGTCATCGTGCGCCAGGAGATCGTGCTGGCCATCATGGGCGGCATCTTCGTCGTCGAGGCCATCTCGGTGATGCTGCAGGTCACCTGGTTCAAGTACACGCGCCGGCGCTACGGCGAGGGCCGGCGCCTGCTGAAGATGGCGCCGCTGCACCACCATTTCGAGAAAAGCGGCTGGAAGGAGACGCAGGTCGTCATCCGCTTCTGGATCATCACCATGCTGCTGTGCCTGATCGGCCTGTCCACGCTGAAACTGCGATGAACGACGCACCGCACCCCCCGCAGGACGCACCGTCCGCCGCACCCGCCCAGCCGGAACTGCCCGCGCTGGGCGCGGCTGCGCAGGCGCAGGCGTTCGTGGCGCGCATCTTCGCCGAGGTGGCGGCGCCCGGCGACGCGGCCGACGCACCTGCTGAGCCGGCCGCTGCCGAACCGGCGCCCGACGCCGCGCCGGCCCCGGCCGAGGATCCCGCGCAGGTGCTGGCCGCCAGCATGGCCGGCCAGCGCGTGCTGGTGCTCGGGCTGGGCGCCTCGGGCCTGGCCATGGTGCGCTGGTGCGCGCGCTGCGGCGCCGAGGTGCTGGTGGCCGACACGCGCGCCAACCCGCCGCAGTTGCCGGTGCTGCAGGCCGAGCTGCCGGCGGCGCAGTTCATCGCCGGGCCGCTGGCTGCGGGCCTGGTCGAAGGCCGCGCATTGACGGCGCTGTACCGCTCGCCCGGGCTCAGCCCGGCGGAATTGGCCGCCGTGGGTGCCGCCGCCCAGGCGGCCGGCCTTGCCATGGGCGGCGAACTGGACCTGTACGCCCGCGCGCTGGCCGTGCTGCGCGAGCGCTGCGGCTACGCGCCCGCCGTGCTGGCCGTGACCGGCACCAACGGCAAGACCACCGTCACGTCGCTGACCGGGCAGCTAGTGGCGCACGCGGGCAAGAGCGTGGCCGTGGCCGGCAACATCGGCCCCACGCTGCTCGATACCCTGGCCGGCCATCTGGACGCTGCCACCCTGCCGCAGGCCTGGGTGCTGGAGCTGTCGAGCTTTCAGCTCGACGGCGTGCGCGGCTTCGAGCCGACGGCAGCCGTGGTGCTCAACGTCACGCAGGACCACCTGGACTGGCACGGCAGCCTGCAGGCCTACACCGCGGCCAAGGCGCGCATCTTCGGCAGCGCCGCGCTGATGGTGCTCAACCGCGAGGATCAACTGGTGATGGGCATGCTGCCCGAGCCCGTGCGCGTCAAGCTGCAAAAGCCCCAGCTGCGCGCGCACCTGACCTTTGGCGCCGACATGCCGCAGCGCCCGGGGGACTTCGGCATCGAGATGGTCTCGGGCATGGCCTGGCTGGTGCGCGCGCACGAGGCCGACGAAACCCAGCGCCGCGGCAAGGTGCAGGAGCAAGAGCTGTTCATCCAGCGCCTGATGCCGGCCGACGCGCTGCGCATCCGCGGGCGCCACAACCACACCAACGCCCTGGCCGCGCTGGCGCTGGCGCAGGCCGCCGGCTGCGAGCTGGCGCCGATGCTCTACGGGCTGCGCGAATACCGTGGCGAGCCGCACCGGGTCGAACCGATAGGCATGGTGCGGGGCGTGGAATACGTCGACGACAGCAAGGGCACCAACGTGGGTGCCACCGTGGCGGCGCTGACCGGCCTGGGCGCGGACCGGCGCCTGGTGGTGATTCTGGGCGGCGACGGCAAGGGGCAGGACTTCGCCCCGCTGGCCGCACCGATGGCGCGCCACGCGCGCGCGGCGGTGCTGATCGGGCGCGACGCGCCGCAGATCCGCGCGGCGCTGGCCGACGCCGGCCTGCCGCTGCTCGACGCCGCCACGCTGCCCGAGGCCGTGCAACTGGCCGCGGGCCAGGCGCAGGAGGGCGACGCGGTGCTGATGTCGCCCGCCTGCGCCAGCCTGGACATGTTCGACAACTACGCGCACCGCGCCCGCGTGTTCTGCGCCGCCGTGGCCGACCTGGCCGACGAAGCCGGCCAGCCGCTGGCAGGAGGGACGGCATGAACGCCGCCGCGCCGCACCTGGGCCAGCGCCTGCGCGCCTGGCTGGCCGGCCTGGGGGCGCGCGGCGCCGAGGCGCTGCCGGTGCGCGTGGGCGGCACCGAGTACCGCCATACCGCCGCCACCCCGGCGCACGTGCTGGGGTTCGACCAGGCGCTGCTCTGGGTCGTGGTGCTGCTGCTGGCGTTCAGCCTGGTGATGGTGTATTCGGCGTCCATCGCCATGCCGGACAACCCGCGCTTCGGCAGGATCGAGTCCTACCACTTTCTGCTGCGCCACGCCATCGCCATGGGCGCGGGCTTCATCGCGGCGCTGTTCGCCTTCCAGATTTCGATGAAGGTGTGGGAGCGCCTGGCGCCCTGGCTGTTCGTGGTCTCGCTGGTGCTGCTCATCGCCGTGCTGATCCCGCACGTGGGCACGGTGGTCAACGGCGCGCGGCGCTGGCTGTCGCTGGGCGTGATGAACTTCCAGCCGTCCGAGCTGGCCAAGTTCGCCGTGCTCCTCTACGCGGCCAACTACATGGTGCGCAAGATGGACGTCAAGCAAAGCTTTCTGCGCGCCGTGATGCCGATGGGCGCCGCCGTGGCCATCGTCGGCGGGCTGCTGCTGGCCGAGCCGGACATGGGCGCGTTCATGGTGATCGCCGTGCTGGCCATGGCCATTTTGTTCCTGGGTGGGGTCAACATGCGCATGTTCATCCTGATCGGTACGGTGTTGGTGGCCGCGTTTGCCGTCATCGTCATGACCAGCCCGTGGCGGCGCGAGCGCATCTTCGCCTACCTCGATCCGTTCAGCGAGGCGCACGCGCTGGGCAAGGGCTACCAGCTGTCGCACGCGCTGATCGCCATCGGCCGGGGCGAGATCTTCGGCGTGGGCCTGGGCGCCAGCGTCGAGAAGCTGCACTGGCTGCCCGAGGCGCACACCGACTTCCTGCTCGCCGTCATCGGCGAAGAGCTGGGCCTGGCGGGCGTGCTCACGCTCATCGTCGCCTTTCTGTGGCTCACGCGGCGCATCATGTACATCGGCCGCCAGGCGATCGCGCTGGATCGGGTGTTCTCCGGCCTGGTGGCGCAGGGCGTGGCCATCTGGCTGGGTTTCCAGGCCTTCATCAACGTGGGCGTGAACCTGGGCGCGCTGCCCACCAAGGGACTGACGCTGCCGTTCATGAGCTTTGGCGGATCGGCCATCGTGATGAACCTGGTGGCGCTGGCGGTGGTGCTGCGCGTGGATTATGAAAACAAACTCCTCATGCGCGGAGGCCGCGCATGAGGAGTTTGTTTCACCAAAATAAGCTGTGGCTGTGCGCAAGCACAGCCGGGCGCGTAGCGCCGATGCGGGGAGGCCGCGCATGAGCGCCTGCAAGACCGCGCTGATCATGGCCGGCGGCACCGGCGGCCACATCTTCCCCGGCCTGGCCGTGGCGCAGGAGCTGCAGGCGCGCGGCTGGCGCGTGCACTGGCTGGGCACGCCCGCCAGCATGGAGTCGCGCATCGTGCCCCAGCACGGCATCGCGCTGGAGACCATCGACTTTTCCGGCGTGCGCGGCAAGGGGCTGGCCACGCTGGCGCTGCTGCCGCTGCGCCTGCTGCGCGCCTTCTGGCAGGCCTGGCGCGTGGTGCGCCGCGTCCAGCCCGACGTGGTGCTGGGCCTGGGCGGCTACGTCACCTTCCCCGGCGGCATGATGGCCGTGCTGGCCGGCAAGCCGCTGGTGCTGCACGAGCAGAACTCCGTCGCCGGCATGGCCAACAAGGTGCTGGCCGGCGTGGCCGACCGCATCTTCACGGCCTTTCCCGACGTGTTCAAGCGGGGCCAGTGGGTGGGCAACCCGCTGCGCGCCGCCTTTGTGCAGCAGCCCGGCCCGGCCGAACGCTTCGCCGGGCGCAGCGGGCCGCTCAGGGTGCTGGTGGTGGGCGGCAGCCTGGGCGCGCGCGCGCTCAACGACATCGTGCCGCAGGCGCTGGCGCTGATTCCCGAGGGCCAGCGCCCGCTGGTCACGCACCAGAGCGGCACCACGCAGATCGAGCAGCTGCGCGCCAACTACGCGCAAGCCGGCGTGCAGGCAGAGCTGCTGCCCTTCATCGACGACATGGCCGGCGCCTTTGCCGCGGCCGACCTGGTGATCTGCCGCTCTGGCGCCAGCACCGTCACCGAGCTTGCCGCCGTGGGCGCGGCGGCGCTGTTCGTGCCCTTTCCGCACGCGGTGGACGACCACCAGAGCGCCAACGCCCGCTTTCTGGTGGACGCGGGCGCCGGCTGGCTGGTGCAGCAGTCCGACCTGACCCCGCAGGGATTGGCTGATATGCTATTGAATATAGAGCGTACTGCGCTTGTTGGACGGGCGCTAGAGGCCAAAAAGATGCAAAAGATCAACGCGGCCCGCGAGGTCGCCATCGCGTGCGAGGAGCTGAGCGCATGAAGCACGCCATCCGCCACATCCACTTCGTCGGGCTGGGCGGCTCGGGCATGAGCGGCATCGCCGAGGTGCTGCACAACCTGGGCTACCGCATCTCGGGCTCGGACCTGGCGCAGAGCAGCACCTTGCAGCGCCTGGCGGGCCTGGGCATGCAGACCTTCGTCGGCCACGACGCGGCCCACGTGCAGGGGGCGGACGCGGTGGTCACGTCCACCGCCGTGCAGGACGACAACCCCGAGGTGCAGGCCGCGCGCGCGCGCAAGATTCCGGTGGTGCCGCGCGCGCTGATGCTGGCCGAGCTGATGCGGCTGCGCCAGGGCATCGCGATTGCCGGCGCGCACGGCAAGACGACGACCACCAGCCTGGTCGCCAGCGTGCTGGCCGAGGCGGGGCTCGATCCCACCTTCGTCATCGGGGGGCGCCTGAACAGCGCCGGCAGCAACGCGCGCCTGGGCCAGGGCGAGTACATCGTGGTCGAGGCCGACGAGTCCGACGCGTCCTTCCTCAAGCTGCTGCCGGTGATGTCGGTGGTCACCAACATCGACGCCGACCATATGGAGACCTACGGCCACGACTTCGGCCGGCTCAAGCAGGCCTTCGTCGACTTCCTGCACCGTATGCCGTTCTACGGCGCGGCCATCCTGTGCGTGGACAACCCGGCGGTGCGCAGCATCCTGCCGCTGGTGACCTGCCCGGTCACCAGCTACGGCTTTGCCGAGGACGCGCAGGTGCGCGCCGTCAACGTGCGCGCCGTGGGCACGCAGATGCACTTCACGGTGCAGCGGCGCAACGGCGTGACGCTGCCCGACCTGGAAGTGCGGCTCAACCTGGCCGGCGCGCACAACGTGCAGAACGCCCTGGCGGCGATTGCCGTGGCCGCCGAGCTGAACGTGGACGACGCCGCGCTCTTGCGCGCCCTGGCCGGCTTCACCGGCGTGGGCCGGCGCTTTCAGGGCCATGGCGAGCAGCCGGCGGCCGGCGGCGGGCATTTCACGCTGATCGAGGACTACGGCCACCACCCGGTGGAGATGGCCGCCACCATGGAGGCGGCGCGCGGCGCCTTCCCGGGCCGGCGCCTGGTGCTGGCCTTCCAGCCGCACCGCTACACGCGCACGCGCGACTGCTTCGAGGACTTCGTCAAGGTGCTGGGCGGCGCCGACGCGCTGCTGCTGACCGAGGTCTACGCCGCCGGCGAGGCGCCCATCGTGGCCGCCGACGGCCGCGCCCTGGCGCGCGCGCTGCGCGTGGCCGGGCGGGTGGAGCCGGTTTTCGTCGAGCAGGTGGCCGACCTGCCCGAACGCATTGCCGCCGTGGCGCAGGACGGCGACGTGGTGCTGTGTATGGGCGCGGGCTCGATCGGCGCGGTGGCGGCCCGGCTGGCCGAGCACCTGGCCGCAGGCGCCGCAAGCGAAGGAAAAGGACAGGCATGACCAGGAAAACCCCTCACAACCCGGCGCCCGCCGAGCCGTCCGCCCTGGGCAAGGTGGCGGTGCTGATGGGCGGCACCTCGTCCGAGCGCGAGGTCTCGCTGATGTCCGGCGGCGGCGTGCTGCAGGCGCTGCGCGCGCGCGGCGTGGACGCCCACGCCTTCGACCCGGCGCACAGCGACCTGTCCGAACTCAAGAGCCACGGCTACAGCCGCTGCTTCATCGCGCTGCACGGCCGCCACGGCGAGGACGGCACGGTGCAGGGCGCGCTGGAGCTGCTGGGCATACCGTATACCGGCCCGGGCGTGATGGCGTCCGCCATCGCCATGGACAAGATCATGACCAAGCGCATCTGGCGCTTCGAAGGCCTGTCCACGCCCGACTGGCGGCTGGTGTCCAGCAGCGCCGAGACGGCGCAGGCTTTCCAGGAACTGGGCGCGCCCATGATCGTCAAGCCCTCGCGCGAGGGCTCGACCATCGGCCTGACCAAGGTCACTTCGCTGGGCCAGTGCGAGCAGGCCTACCGGCTGGCCGCGCAGCACGACCCCGAGGTGCTGTGCGAGCAGTTCATCGACGGCCTGGAGACCACCTGCCCGGTGCTGGGCCAGGGCGCTGGCGCCCACGCGCTGCCGGTGATCCGCATCGAGGCGCCGCAGGGCAACTACGACTACCAGAACAAATACTTCACCGACGTCACGCAGTACCACTGCCCCAGCGGCCTGCCCGAGGCCGAGGAGCGCGCCATCCAGCAACTGGTGGTGCGCGCCTACCAGACGCTGGGCTGCCGCGGCTGGGCGCGCGCCGACATCATGATCCGCGCCAGCGACCGCAAGCCCTTTCTGCTGGAGATCAACACCTCGCCCGGCATGACCGGCCATTCGCTGGTGCCGATGTCGGCGCGCGCTGCCGGCACCAGCTACCAGGACCTGTGCCTGCGCATCCTGGCGGACGCATCGCTCGACGCCCTGCAGGGGCGGGGCTAGGGCTGAGGAGGAAACCGCTGCCATGAATGCCGCCATGACCGCCACGCTGCCCGCGCCGCTGGACGTCAAGCTGATGAACTGGACGGCCTCGCTGCTGTTCGTCGGCTGCGTGCTGGGTGTGCTGGGTGCGTGCGGCCTGTGGCTGCTGCGCCAGCCGTTCTTTGCCATCGGGCAGGTGGCGGTCTACGGCAGCATGGACCACATCAGCACCGCCAGCCTGCGCGCCGGCGTGGCGCCGCAGCTGGGCGGCAACCTGTTCACCGTGGACCTGGGCGCCGTGCGCCGCGCCTTCGAGCAGGTGCCCTGGGTGCGCAGCGCCCAGGTGCGCCGCGAATTTCCCAGCAGCCTGCGCGTGCAGCTGCAGGAGCACGACGTGGCCGCCTACTGGGGCCAGCCCGGCAGCGGCACGCTGGTGGACAGCGACGGCCAGGTGTTCGACGTGGGCAGCGACGACCTGGAGCTGGACTTGCCGCGCCTGCTGGGCGCGCGCGAGAGCGCGGCCGAGCTGCTGCGGATGTACCGGGCGCTGGCGCCCGCGCTGAAGGCGCTGGAGTCGCCCATCGACGCGCTGGAGCTGACCGGGCATGGCGGCTGGCGCGCCACGCTGGACAGCGGCGCGGTGATCGAACTGGGCAGCGGCACGCAGGACGTGCTGCTGGCGCGCGCGCGCCGCCTGGCCGGCACGCTGGCGGCGGTGGCGCAGCAGCAGGGGCGCGGCGTGGACGCGCTGGAATACGCCGATCTGCGCCACGGCAACGGCTACGCGCTGCGCCTGCGCGGCGTGACCACGCTGGGCAGCGCCACGCCGCCGGCGCGCACGCCGCAACCGGCGCGGCCGGCGGCGGTACCGGGCAAACGTAGAGGGTAGGACGACACAACTATGGCAAGAGAATACAAAGACGTGGTCGTGGGGCTGGACATCGGCACCGCCAAGGTCATGGCCGTGGTGGCCGAGGTGCTGCCCGGCGGCGAGCTGAAACTCGCCGGCCTGGGCGTGGCGCCGAGCAACGGCCTCAAGCGCGGCGTGGTGGTCAATATCGACGCCACGGTGCAGAGCATCCAGCAGGCGCTGAAAGAGGCCGAGCTGATGGCCGACTGCAAGATCCAGCGCGTCTACACCGGCATCACCGGCAGCCACATACGCGGGCAGAACTCGCGCGGCATGGTGGCCATCAAGGACAAGGAAGTCACCGCCGCCGACGTGGCGCGCGTGGTCGAGACGGCCAAGGCCATCAACATCAGCAGCGACCAGCGCCTGCTGCTGGTGGAGCCGCAGGAGTTCGTGATCGACGGGCAGGACGTGAAGGAGCCCATCGGCATGAGCGGCATCCGCCTGGAGGCCAACATCCACATCGTCACCGGTGCGCAGAGCGCGGCCGAGAACATCCTCAAGTGCGTGCGCCGCTGCGGCCTGGAGGTCGAGCACCTGATGCTCAACCCGCTGGCCAGCAGCCTGGCCGTGCTGACCGACGACGAGCGCGAGCTGGGCGTGGCCATGGTCGATATCGGCGCGGGCAGCACCGACGTGGCGATCTTCACCGGCGGCGCGATCCGCCACACGGCCGTGATCCCGGTGGCCGGTGACCTGATCACCAGCGACATCGCGATGGCGCTGCGCACGCCCACGAAGGACGCCGAGGACATCAAGGTCGAGAGCGGCTACGCCAAGCAGCTGCTGGCCGACCCCGACGCGCAGGTCGAGGTGCCGGGCCTGGGCGACCGCGGCCCGCGCATGCTCAGCCGCCAGGCGCTGGCCGGCGTGATCGAGCCGCGCGTGGAGGAGATCTTCTCGCTGGTGCAGCAGATCATCCGCGAGTCGGGCTACGAGGAGGTGCTCTCCTCGGGCATCGTGCTGGCCGGCGGCAGCGCCGTCATGCCGGGCATGGTCGAGCTGGGCGAAGACATTTTCCTGAAGCCCGTGCGCCGGGGCGTGCCCAAGTACGCCAGCGCCCTGTCGGACATGGTGGCCCAGCCGCGCGCAGCCACCGTCATGGGCCTGCTGGAGGAGGCGCGCCAGGCGCGCCTGCGCGGCTTCAAGGTGGCGGCCAAGAGCGGATCGGTCAAGACCGCGTTCGGCCGTTTCAAGGACTTCATCGTGGGGAATTTCTAATGAAACACCCTCTGCTGGCACGTGCCGGGCCGCCGCGGCGCAAGCGCGGGCGATGGCGAAGCACCGCGCCGCCGCCCGGCGGCACGACCCGCCACAGAACCGCATACGGATTTTTGACAATTGCACATCACACAGTAGTCTCAGGAGCACCAACATGGCCATTGAAATGATCGAATCCGCAGAATTCAATCAGGGCACGCAGATCAAGGTGATCGGTGTCGGCGGCGGCGGCGGCAACGCGGTCGCGCACATGATCGCGCGCAGCGTGCAGGGCGTGGAATTCGTCTGTGCCAACACCGACTCGCAGGCGCTGACCCGCAGCCCGGCGCACCGCACCATCCAGCTGGGCAACAACGGCCTGGGCGCGGGCAGCAAGCCCGACAAGGGACGCGAAGCCGCCGAGACGGCGCAGGAGGACATCCGCCAGGCGATCGCCGGCGCGCACATGCTGTTCATCACCGCCGGCATGGGCGGCGGCACCGGCACCGGCGCCGCGCCGGTGATCGCGCGCGTGGCCAAGGAGATGGGCATCCTCACCGTGGGCGTGGTCACCAAGCCCTTCGATTGGGAGGGCGGGCGGCGCATGAAGAACGCCGACGAAGGCCTGGCCGAGCTGGAGGCCAACGTCGATTCGCTGATCGTGGTGCTCAACGAAAAGCTGCTCGAAGTGCTGGGCGACGACATCACCCAGGACGAGGCCTTCGCGCACGCCAACGACGTGCTGAAGAACGCCGTGGGCGGCATCGCCGAGATCATCAACGAGTACGGCCAGGTCAACGTCGACTTCGAGGACGTGCGCACCGTGATGGGCGAGCCCGGCAAGGCCATGATGGGCACGGCCACGGCCGCCGGCCCGGACCGCGCGCGCATCGCCGCCGAGCAGGCCATCGCCTGCCCGCTGCTGGAAGGCATCGACCTGTCGGGCGCCAAGGGCGTGCTGGTGCTGGTCACGGCCAGCAAGGGCAGCCTGAAGCTGTCCGAGTCGCGCCTGGCGATGAACACCATCAACGCCTACGCCTCGCCCGACGCGCACGTCATCTTCGGCGCCGCCTACGACGACACGCTGGGCGACGAGATCCGCGTCACCGTGGTGGCCACTGGCCTGTCGCGCGCCAGCGCGCGGCGCCAGAACATGCAGGTGGTGCAGGGCGCGCTGCGCACCGGCACCGACAACGTGGCCTACCAGATGCCCGTGGCCGGCGCGCCCACGGGCACGGCGCAGGCCGACTACGGCAACATGGCCGTGCCCAGCGTGTGGCGCACCAACCGCACGCAGGCGGCGGCGCGCGTGGACGCGCTGTCCTCGGGCGGCATGGACGACCTGGAGATTCCGGCCTTCCTGCGCAAGCAGGCGGACTGATTTCGGGCCAGTCCCAGCAAAAAACGCCGGCAGTGCCGGCGTTTTTTTACGTTCCGAAGGTTCGCGTCAGAACGATTCCCAATCGTCGCCCGCCTTGCCCGGCGCGGCAGGGGGCAGGGCCTTGGGCGCAGGGGCGGGGCGCGCCACCGCAGGGCGCGGCGCAGCGGCGGCAGGCTTGCGCAGGCCTGCGACCGGCGCGCGCGGGGCCGGTGCGGGCGCACGCGGGGTGGGCATGCGCGGCGCCGGCGCCGCGCCGCCTACGCGAAACAGCGCCACCACTTCCAGCAGCTTCATGGCCTGCTCGCGCAGGCTGGCGGCGGCGGCGGTCGATTCCTCGACCAGCGCCGAGTTCTGCTGCGTCATCTGGTCGAGCTGGCTCATCGCCGTGCTGACCTGGGCGATGCCCTGGCTCTGCTCGGACGTGGCCGCGCCGATCTCGCCGATGATGTCGGTCACGCGCTGCACGCTGCCGACGATCTCCTGCATGGTGGTGCCGGCGCTGTCGACCAGCTGGCTGCCCGATTCGACCTTGTGCACCGAGGTCTGGATCAGCTCCTTGATCTCGCGCGCCGCCTGGGCGCTGCGCTGCGCCAGCGTGCGCACCTCGCCCGCGACCACGGCGAAGCCCCGGCCCTGTTCGCCCGCGCGCGCCGCTTCCACGGCGGCGTTCAGCGCCAGGATGTTGGTCTGGAAGGCGATGCCGTCGATCACGCCGATGATGTCGCCGATCTTGCTGCTGCTGGCGTTGATCTCCTGCATGGTGCTGACCACCTGCGCCACCACGTTGCCGCCCAGCGCCGCCACCTGCGCGGCGGAGCTGGCCAGCTGGGTGGCCGTCTGCGCCGAATCGGAGGTATGGCGCACGGTGCTCGACAGCTCTTCCATGCTGCTGGCCGTGGACTGCAGGTTGCTGGCCGTGTCCTCGGTGCGCAGCGCCAGGTCGGTGTTGCCCTGGGCGATTTCGCTGGCCGCGGTGGCGATGCTGTCGGACGCCTGGCGCACCTCGGTCACCAGCTTGCGCAGCGACGCCACCATGTGGCCCAGGCCGTCGATGAGCGAGCCGGCCGGCGCGGCCGGAATGTGGGCCTGCAGGTTGCCCTGCGCCACCTCGGCCATCACGGCCATGGCCTGCGCCGGCTCGCCGCCGATCTGGCGCGACACCGAGCGGAACACCGCCAGGCCCACGCCGCCGACCACCAGCATGATGAGCAGCACCAGCGCGGCGTTGCCCAGCAGGGTGCGCTGCACGGCGGCGGCCACGTCGTCGATGTACAGGCCGGAGCCGACCATCCAGTTCCAGCCGTCGATGCGCACCGAATACAGCAGCTTGGGCACGGGCTGGCTCTGGCCCGGGCGCGGGAACATGGTGGGCAGGAAGGCGCGCCCGTCGGGGCTGGCGCGCAGCGCCGCGTACGACAGCTGCAGAATGTCGCCGCCGTTGCTGTCCTTGAGCTTGCCGGCCATGTCCTTGCCCTCCCACTCGGGCTTGATGGGGTGCATCACGCCGTGCGAATCCATGGACCAGATATAGAAATACTCGGCCTTGCCGTCAGGCCCGCCAAAGCGCGACAGGCGCAGCGCCTCCTTGGCGGCGGCCTGCGCGTCCTGCACGCTCATCGCGCCGGCGTCGGCCTTGGCCTTGTAGGCGGTCACGATGCTGCTGGCCGCCTGCACGGCGGTGGCCAGCTCCTGCTTGCGCGCGTCGATCATGGTGCTGCGCTGCTGCAGCAGCGCCAGCGTGGCCATGAGCAGCAGGGCGACGAGCGAGACGCCCAGCATGGCAAGAATCTTCTTCTTGAAGCTGAATTGGTTCATGTGACGGACATTCCGCGTGTTCGGCGGTTCTGGTAACAATTAATCACAATATTGTAACGATTTACGGGTTTACCCGTGTATTCTGAACAGCTTTTACCGCTGGCTGCCGTTCGGCAGGCAGCCGCGGCATGGGGGCAATGCCACGCTGCGCGGCCGGAATTGCGCAGGGTTCATAGAATCGACACATGCTCCAGCAACGCACCATCAAGACCCTGACCCGCGCCGTCGGCGTGGGCCTGCACGGCGGCCAGCGGGTCGAACTGACGTTGCGTCCGGCGCAGCCCGACACCGGCATCGTGTTCCGCCGCGTCGATCTGCCCGAGCCGGTGGACATTGCGATTTCGGCCGAGTCGGTGGTCGATACGCGCATGGCCTCGACCATCGGCGCGGGCGGCGCCAAGGTGCACACGGTGGAGCACCTGATGTCGGCCTGCGCCGGCCTGGGGCTGGACAACCTGTACATCGACATCACCGCCGAGGAGGTGCCCATCCTCGACGGCTCGTCGGCCTCCTTCGTGTTTTTGCTGCAAAGCGCCGGCGTGCAGCTGCAGAACGCGCCCAAGCGCTTCATCCGCGTGACGCGCCCGGTCGAAGTGCGCGAGGGCGAGGGCCACAACCTGAAGTGGGCGCGGCTCGACCCGTACCACGGCTTCAAGCTGCGCTTCGACATCGACTTCGCGCACCCGGCGGTCGATTCCACCGGGCAGAGCGTGGAGTTCGATCTGGGCAGCGGCAACTACGCGCGCGACATCGCCCGGGCGCGCACCTTCGGCTTCACCAAGGACGTGGAGATGCTGCGCGCCAACGGCCTGGCGCTGGGCGGCGGGCTGGACAACGCCATCGTCATGGACGACTACAAGGTGCTCAACGCCGACGGCCTGCGCTACGACGCCGAGTTTGCCCGGCACAAGATCCTGGACGCCATGGGCGACCTGTACCTGGTCGGCAAGCCCCTGCTGGCGGCGTACAGCGCGTTCCGCAGCGGCCACGGCATGAACAACCAGCTGCTGCGCGCGCTGCTGGCGCAGCCCGACAGCTGGGAGGTGGTGACGTTCGACAACGAACGCCAGGCCCCGCAGGGCTTTGCCCTGCCCGTGCACGCCTGGTAGGGCCGCGCCATGGCCGTGGTACGGGCGCTGGTGTTCCTGTTGCTGGCTGCGGCAGCCGTGTCCTTCGGCCTGTTCGCGGCCACCGGGCAGCAGCGCTACAAGCGGTTTGGCCTGGTCATCGTCAAATGGACGCTGGCCGCCGCGGCCGTGTTCTTTGCCGTGCTGTTCGTCCAGCAGCTCTGACATCCAGCGGATTTTCCGCGTTGCCCTATACTTGCCCCCGCTCCGGGGTGCACGAAATGGCGTGCTGAGACGGTGGCCCGAGCCACCGGAACCGCGAACTTGATCTGGTTAGTACCAGCGTAAGAAGAGCTGCAGCACGATGGCTGCGTGTGCCATGGCGTCTGCGCCGTGGCGCGCGTGCCGGCCATCTTGCCGATTGCGGAGCATTCCATCCAAAAATGTTTTGAGGAATGCCCGCCATGAACGCTCCCGACAGCTTCGTCACCCTGCTCGCCCGCACGCGCGAGTCCTTCCCCGGTTCCACCAAGTCCTTCATCACCGGCAGCCGCGCCGATTTGCGCGTGCCGGTGCGCGACATCGCATTGACCAACGGCGAGGTGGTCAGTGTTTACGACACCTCCGGCCCGTATACCGACCCGGCCGCCACCATCGACGTGAAGAAAGGCCTGGCCAGCGTGCGCGGCGCCTGGATTGCCGAGCGCGGCGACACCGAAAGCTACCAGGGCCGCAAACCGGTGGCGCTGGACGACGGGCAAAAGAGCGAGGACGCCGCCCGCCTGGCCCAGCTGCGCCAGGAAGCCGCCGCGCTGCAGCGCCAGCCGCTGCGCGCGAGAAGCGGTGCCAACGTGACGCAGATGCATTACGCGCGCCAAGGCATCATCACGCCCGAGATGGAATACGTGGCGCTGCGCGAGAACGGCAAGCGCGAGTGGATGGCGCAGTACATGGCAGACGCCGCGCGCGAAAAGCGCCTGGCCGGCAACCCGATGGGCGCGATGATTCCCAAGATCATCACCCCCGAGTTCGTGCGGGGCGAAGTGGCCCGGGGCCGCGCCATCATCCCAGCCAACATCAACCACCCCGAGGTCGAGCCGATGGCCATCGGGCGCAACTTCCTGGTCAAGATCAACGCCAACATCGGCAACTCGGCAGTGACCTCCAGCATCGAGGAAGAGGTCGAAAAGCTGGTCTGGGCCATCCGCTGGGGTGCGGACAACGTGATGGATCTTTCGACCGGCAAGAACATCCACACCACGCGCGACTGGATCGTGCGCAACAGCCCCGTGCCGATCGGCACCGTGCCGATCTACCAGGCGCTGGAGAAGGTGGGCGGCATTGCCGAGGATTTGAGCTGGGAAATCTTCCGCGACACGCTGATCGAGCAGGCCGAGCAGGGCGTGGACTACTTCACCATCCACGCCGGCGTGCGCCTGGCCTACATCCACCTGACGGCGGCGCGGCGTACCGGCATCGTCTCGCGCGGCGGCTCGATCATGGCGAAGTGGTGCATGGCGCACCACCGCGAGAGCTTTTTGTACGAGCACTTCGAGGACATCTGCGACATCATGAAGGCGTACGACGTGAGCTTCAGCCTGGGCGACGGCCTGCGCCCCGGCTGCGCGAGCGACGCCAACGACGAGGCGCAATTCGCCGAACTGCACACGCTGGGCGAGCTGACCCAGATCGCCTGGAAGCACGACGTGCAGACCATGATCGAAGGCCCAGGCCACGTGCCCATGCACATGATCCAGGCCAACATGACCGAGCAGCTCAAGCACTGCAACGAGGCGCCGTTCTACACCCTGGGCCCTTTGACCATCGACATCGCCCCCGGCTACGACCACATCGCGTCCGCCATCGGCC
>Ga0222429_100517_pt1 | contig 26504 bp, 24 predicted proteins | sample 1B50Ametagenome_FD_182475 | JGI IMG/M metagenome (GOLD analysis project Ga0222429, IMG submission 182475) | Enriched microbial communities from leaf-cutter ant dump, University of Wisconsin, Madison, United States - 1B50A (version 2) | ecosystem: Environmental > Terrestrial > Nest > Insects nest...
TGCCAATTATAGCACATACGTTCCCATTGTACCACCAACAAAATTCCCGATTCATCCCCTGCCTACGCGCTCACTACGTGAGTAAGGTTGCTTAGAGGCAGGGGTATTCCCGGTGTTATTGATAAAACTTGAACAATTTGCAACTCTCCACAATTCCATTCAACCCTTGATCGAGCCGATCATGATCCCTTTTTCGAAATCTGACTGAACTTTGCAACACAGCAGTTGGCCGCTTGATTTTCTACAAATAATCGCGCAAGTCGACTTTGCGCCCCGTCTTCGCGCTGTCGATCGCGCCGAGCACCATCGCCATGCTCTTGATGTTGTCGCGGCAATCCGTTTCAGCCGGTCGTCCTGCTTCGAGAGCGGCGAACATCTCGTCGAAGCAGCCTTCGTGACCGGAACGGCCTTGCCAATCCAACACCGCTTCCATCCGTTCGTATTCGCGCATGAACTTGCCGGTCTGGTCGCTCACGGCAACGACTTCGGCATAGGGCGCATTCGTCCCGTCCCATACCGCTGTCCCCCGCTCCCCATTGATGCGCCATTGCGACTCCCAGGAAGTCGGCGCGCCTTCCGCGCACCAGGAGCCGCGATAGGTGAAGACAGAGCCGTCCGACATCTCGTAGATGCAGACCGCCGAGGCGTTGCCGGCATACCAGGAGCCCGGAGGGTTGAATTCGTGGCAGTAGACCGACACCGGGTCGGCGCCCGCGATGAAGCGGGCCTGATCGAAGGTGTGGATCGCCATGTCGAGAATGAGCGGGCTGTCCATCGCGTCGCGGAACCCTCCGAAGTGGGCGCCGATGAAGAAATCGGCGTGTGTCTGCCCGATCCGGCCGATCGCGCCGCCTGCCGCCAGTTCTCGCAAAGCCCGGATTTGGCCGTTGTATCTGCGATTCTGCATGACCGAATACGTCCGCCCCGTCCGATTCGAGATGGCGATGATTTCGCGCCCTTCCGCCATCGATTCCGCCATCGGCTTCTCGCCGAACACGTTCGCGCCGAGCTGCATCGCCGTGGAGCAGACTTGGAAATGGCTGGCCGGAATCGTCACGTCGAAGACGAGGTTGGCGCCTGTGCTCACGATCGCTTCCGTTAAGTCCGTATAGATGCCGCAGGTTAAGCCGTGGCGATCCGCCATCGCTTGCGCGAATTCCGGCTTGATGTCCACAAGAGCGACAATCGTCGCATTTTCCCGCGCCAGCGCATCCTTCACCCAGGCGTTCGCCATGCCGCCGCAGCCTGCGATCACAATTTTGTGTTCCCTCATGTCCGCTTGCCTCCTCTGATCCTGTATATAATCCTTCTTATGACGGATTCGGTACATAATCGCCGCCTCTGCAGCTTTTCAAGTAATGAAGCGCATGTACTTGCCCCGTCATCTCCAGTTCGTCGCGATACACTGGATCATGCCAGCCTTCAATGTCGATCGTACCTTTGTATCCGGATTGCCGCAAGATCGTGATAATGTCCGACCAATTCGTATCTCCAAATCCGGGCGTACGATGCCATACGAACGGCTTCGGGCCGTGAATACCTTGTTCCCGAACGATATCCCAGGCGATAGTGGCATCCTTGCCGTGCACATGGAAGATCTTATGTGCCCACTTTCGCAGTTGCGGGATCGGATCAATCAGACTGACCATCTGATGACAGGGCTCCCATTCAAGCCCGATATTGTCCATCGGTACGCTGTCGAACATCATCTCCCAGGCAGTCGGGTTATGGGCGATGTTCCAATCCCCGGTCTCCCAAGTTCCGCCCATGTCGCAATTCTCGAATGCCAGGCGCACACCGCGATCCTCCGCTCGCTTAGCAAGTTCACCGAATACCTCGGCAAATCTCGGCATCGATTCGGCAATCGGGCGATTCGGCAGTCGTCCGGTGAATCCGGATACCAGATCTGTGCCGAATAGTGGGGCATGATCGATCAGCCGTTCCCAACTGGCCAGCGTATCGGCGTTGTCGCCTGCGCCCGTAAGCGGGTTTCCAAAGACGCTAAGCGCGGATATGGTGATGTCCTGTTCTTCCAAGATGTCACGCAAACGTTTGGACATCTCGACCAAATCCATCGCGCCAGTGGATTGCCAGAATGTCAGGTTGAACGACTCGAATCCATGCGCGGCAATTTGCGGAATGACGCGAAGCGCATCCCCCCCGCCAATCAATGTGCCGATCCTGATGCCCGTATGTTTGCCAGACAATGCAATCACTCCTATTTTAAGCTAGAATAGAACCATCACATAGATTATATCCGCGTTATTTCGCATTCTCTCTATACAATCTTGCCATTCATTAGCCTGAAATTAAGTATTCAAACGTACGGGGGGACAATTGGCGTGACTTACCCGATTGAGCTGCGAGAGAACACCTACTTGACAGGAAGCTTGTACCCGATCAACCTGTTTCGGAACATAAGCCCTTCCGGCAAAGCCGGACGGAATGTCCTCTGTTTGCACTGGCATGACCATTTCGAATTGGTGTATATGGTCTCCGGGAGCGCCGTCTTTCATATCGACTCCCAGCCTTTCGACGTGCTCCCGGGAGACCTGCTGATGGTGTCCGGCGGGCAACTTCATACCGGCTTTGCCGCAGCGGAAGAGCCCGTCGAGTATTGGTCGCTCGTCTTCAACCGCATACTCCTTGGCGAACCCAAGGGAGATCCGATTCATGAACGGTACCTGTCGCCTTTCCTGGACGGCAAGCTTCGCTTTCCGGCCCGAATATCTGGGCAGCCGTCCGAATTGAATGCGATTCGTTCGATCGTTCACCGGATTCAGTCCGAGTTCGATCGGAAATCCCGCGCTTTCGAGCTTGTCGTGAAGGCAGAACTGTTATTGCTGTTTACCCAACTTGTTCGCATGTACTTGCCCGAGCATAGCGCGGAGGCCGCCTTACCGGGCAATCAGCGAATGGAGCGGTTCAAGTCGCTGATTCTCCACATCCAGACGCATTACCACGAAAATTTATCGGTATCGGAAGCCGCACGCATGGTCCATTTGAATCCGTACTATTTTTGCAAAGTGTTCAAATCGGCGACCGGGCGCACCTTCATCGATTTTGTCAACCGCTGCCGCATGGATGAAGCCGAACGGCTGCTGCAGGACCACGATCTGACGATCACAGAGACGGCAGAACGGGTCGGCTGCGGGAACCTCAACTATTTCACCCGGCTGTTCAAACAGATCAAGGGGATGACGCCTTCGGAGGCGCGGAAAATGCGAGGCTAAAATGGTCACGGATGGCTCCATTGACACCCTTACAAGCCTCGGCAATAAATGAATTCTACAGCAATCTTGCGGAGAGCGGGCACCTATTATCATCCCCGTGCCATTTTAAGTAAAACGGCTCCGCCGTCCTTCAGCAACCAATCCATCGCAGCACCCATCAAATGGATGCATTTGAACATGATTTCATTGAGTAACAGAGAGTAGCTGGCAGGTTGCGAGGCTTCATGTGAGCTTAGTCCAGTGTGTTCGGGGGTATCCAGGCGGGACTTAAACGATTTTTTCGTCTAACTTCCAGCAGTTGGCGCGTTTGAGAGGGAATTAGACGATTTTTTCGTCTATCTCACGGCGGTTGGCGCGTTTGGGCGGGAATTAGACGATTTTTTCGTCTATCTCACAGCGGTTGGCGCGTTTGAGCGGGAATTAGACGATTTTTTCGTCTATCTCACTGCGGTTGGCGCGTTTGTGCGGGAACTTTCTGGCCAAAAACAACAACGAGGCGGTAGCCCTGCCCCACCCCGTAAGAAAAACCGTCAGGAAAGATCGCCCTGACGGTCCTTTTTGACCCGCCGACGCCACATCCACCCATTTGGCGATGTGATCGCCTATTTGCCCCGACCGACCACCGCATCCGCCAATTAGGTGATGACAGCGACTAATTACTCCGACCGACCACCGCCCACCACAAATTTGGCGACCACAGCGACTAATTACTCCGACCGACCACCGCCCACCACAAATTTAGCGACCACAGGGACTAATTATTCCGACCGACCACCGCCCACCACAAATTTGGCGACCACAGCGACTAATTATTCCGACCGACCACCGTCCACCGCCAATTTGGCGACCACAGCGCCTATTTACTCCAACCGACCGCCGCTGTCCGTTAAGAAAGGTTGCTGCTCTGTCCCGCAATGTTATACTTTCTGAATCGCTAAGAAAAAAGCCTTGTGGTGTCCTTCAAAGACACAGACCGCACAGGCGACGTTGCAACGCTAGCGATACTACCCGTTCCTCGAAGCGGCGTGCACGATGCCCTCCCGAGAGGACGTAACGGGCACCACAGCACCTTAGCGCCCTTTTTTTCACGGTTTGCCGCGCTAACGGACATCAGCGACGCTTAGCTGGGCAAAAGCAGCAAAAAAGCGGACTTCCGGAAACTGCCGATTAATTGTGGATAGGGCCAAACAACCTGTGCAGGCAGCGTAACGGAACCCAGAAGCCTTAATCGGCAATAAAGGGTGTTTTGAAAAAGCTAACGGAACGGTAAGCCTTTATTAGCGACAAACGCGACCAATATCACTGTAAAACCACGGAATAACGGCGCTGGGTTCCGTTAAAATCCAGAGCGGCACCCTCTTCGCCGGATAAGGGCGCTGTGTTCCGTTACGACGGATGGCTAGGCGAAAGAGCGATGCTTCGTGCGCAATGCATGCTGTTAACCATTAATCGACAGTCTCTTCCGGTCTACTAAGCGTCGCTGGCGTCCGTTACAATCGTTCCACCGCGTCGCCTGCAAAGCGACCATTAAACATGGACGCCGACTTTCTTGCCTGATTCCGCCCTCTCCCACCCTGAAATTTTATAAATTCAATAATTACCTTGCATCAAAATTTCGGTCTGGATGTCCGCAGTTGCCGGTTGCTGCAGATGCCTCTTCGATCCTTTCATCGATAACAAGATCTGTTAACCTGAGCCGGGCAATCTGTCGGATCTGACTCAGCGCCGTCTCCCGCTCCTGCTCCGGAGTTCCCGCCAATCGTTCGATCATGGCATTTTTGATGTCCTCTTTTGTCTTGCCCCGCACTGCCAGAATGAATGGAAAGCCGAACTTGCCGGTATACTCGCGATTGAGCTTTGTGAACGTTGCGAACTCTCCAGGCGTCAGGCGGTCCAGGCCCGCCCCTTGCTGCTCGCGCGCCGAGTTTTGCGTAAGCTGGATTCGTGCGGCAAGATCCGGATGGGCGCGAAGAAGTGCCGTTACTTTGTCCTCAGGAGCCGATCGCACAGCATGCATCATACTTTCCAGCAGTTGTTCGACGGATTCGAACGGTCGATTCCCCCACGAGTCATACGCTACCCAGGGAGAGTGCTCAAAAATATGGCCAAGACGATCCGCGAAAGCTTCACGGTTATACAGATTAAGTTCGCCAATTGTCAATCTCATGACCAATTCCCCTTGCAGGCGAGATTATGCATGCGTATCCTCCCGGAAGCTGCCGTTCCGCTTGATGCCAAGCTCGCGGCACAGGTTATCCAAATAATCGCGGGATGAGAGGATCGCCTGTCTGGCTTCCTCTTCCTCGAACCTTTCTGCGTTCAACGCTTCCCAGCTTTTGCGTTGTCCCTTGCTGATCCTGTCGGCGTAGGCCCGCGCCAAACTGATATAGGCCGCGAATTCCTCCGTCGACAAATCAGGATGCGCTCGAATCCACTCCGGATCAAAGACCTCGATTAACATAGGTGTGCGAGGCGCTTTGCCGTTTCGCGGCGATTGCGCTTCGAAGGACAGCGTCAGATCTGGGTTATATCGGTTCAATTCGACCAATATCTCCCGGAAGTCCACCACTCCCATTCCTCCGCACGGTATGGCACGCTGGTAGACACCATCATCCGTCAATTCCAGATAGGCGTCCTTTATATGCGTTTGTCTCACATAGGGGGCAAGCCGTTTGGCTGCAAAGACGGGATGCTCGCCACGGATGGTCACGTTGGCGGTATCCAGCACGACTCCCATCACCTCGCTGCCGACAGCTTCGATCAGACGCAAAATCTCGTGGGAGGTAATTTCTTCGTGAGTTTCCATATTCAAGTGAAGTCCGAGATCGCCCGCGACCGGTTTGAGCTTCAGCAGCAGGCGCAGAGTAGCGCTCAATTGCTCATCCCAGGATACATCCGTTCGAAACCGGTCCGTCCCGAACTTTCCTTTATAAGGCTTTCCCCCTCCTGTCGAAATCCATAACTCTCGAATATTCGCTTCTGCGGCAGCTTCCATCATCCGGCGGAAGCCGAGCAGAACGTCGCCGTCACCGATCGCCCGCAGCTCAGGCGTTTCCGGATTTGTATATGGATTCACTCGTCCCAGGCCAGCCTCGAGATATAGCCCCAGATCGTTCGCTCTTTGACGAACGGCTTCAATCTCAGAGCGATCCAGCCCGGCACTGATATCCAGAATCGTCCGAAAAAATATTCCTTCCATGCCCAGCTTGTGAGCGAGCTCCACTTTTTCTACCGCGGTTATGCCCTGTCCGCCCGGCAAGTATTTGCCATCTATTCCGATATGCATTTGTGTTCCTCCTCACGTACTGGCCCGTCTCTGCAGCGCCGATCAAGTAAAAACGACTTCGTCGTCCCCTCCGGGACAAAGAATGTCGTTTTTATCGAAGACGATTCAGAAAAGAAGAGCTTATTTTATACTTTCTGAATCGTTAAGAAAGCCGCAATATACCGCGCGGCGTTGTCGACAACCATTCGGCACCATTCTCGCCAATGGCCGCCACATCGCCATGGCAAACATGGCCCAGACCGGGCATCGTGAAATTCGGATGGATCTCGAACACCATATTTTCTCTCAATAATGGCGAAGACGCATCGATCGCCTTGTTCCTGTCTGCATTCAGAAAAGGCGCGACCGAGGGATCGCTATAGTTGTTGCTCATCCCATGGATCGACTGAAAACGGAAAGGATCCGTCGCCCGTGTATAAGGGCATGTCTCGGCAATCATCTCCTCCAGCGCATCTACTAACGTATGAACGGGAGCTCCGGGAATCATCCGCTCAAGCGCCGCATCTTGCATCGCGAGAATCGCTTCCGACACTCGCTGCAGCTCCGGGGCCGGCTCTTCAAACACGCCCATGCGAAGAACCTGGGCAAAGTATCCGTCCAGGCATACGGCTGTCCCAATCTGTATGCGCGATCTGGCGTTGATCGGCTCCATGAGCTCGAACAGCTCGAAATAGGTTTCCGCCGGACATTCGCCGATCGCAAGCCAACAAGTGGATAGATCCGCTCCCAACCGTCTGCCGATAAACTCAACCTCCGCCATGATTTCCGGTCCGGTGATTCCTTTGACCGAGGCGACGCTCATCGCGTGAGCGACCATCTTGTCCGCCACTTCCGTCGCCTTCCTGTGCTTGGCCAACTCGTAAGTTGTCCGCTCCAACCGCAGCGAATGAACAAGGTCCGATCCGTCAACCTTCTCAAACGTATCGAATAAATCAAAGAATGAAGCCGATCGTGTCATCATTAGATCGGCGCTGCCTGCATAGGCCAGCACCGCCCCGTTTGGCAGCATCTCCGTCAGAGTCCTTTTGGCGGCGCCGAACAAGTCCGTTACTTTCAATACACGGCCATATCCGCCGAAACGCTGTTGGAATGCCCGAGCTTTGTTTTTGTTCTCCGACAGGAGCACTGCCGTTCCTTGGGAAGGGACGATAAGAATCGCATCCGACGCATTCGGCATCCAGCCTGTAAAGTATCTGATCGTACCTGCGCCCTCGCGAGTACCGTCTGCGTAGACAACCAGAGCCGCGTTACCGCGCGCTTGCAGAGCCTTCTGCAGACGAGCGAGCCTGTTGGAAATTTCATTCGTTGTCATTGTCAATCTCCTCTCCGATCAACCTTTAATCCCTGTAGTTGCAATGCCTTCGACGAAGTGGCGCTGTGCCAGGAAGAAAACGATCATCATCGGCAAAATCGACAGAATCGACATGGCCAACAATTGATTCCATTCCATGCCTCCCCCGGTAGAATCGATCGCCATGCGAAGCGCCAGGGAAATCGTATATTTATTGACACTGTTGATGAATACCATCTGATTGAAAAAATCATTCCATTGCCATATGAATTGGAAGATCGTCGCGGATACGATTGCCGGAATGCAAAGCGGCATCAGTATTCGAAATAGAATACCCGGAGGAGAGCAACCGTCTATCATGGCAGACTCGTCCAGTTCCCTGGGAATTCCTCTGAAAAACTGTATCATCATAAAAATAAAAAAGGGGTAACAGGCAAAAATAGCTGGCACGATAAAGGGCCAATACGAATCCAGCCAGCCTAAATTGCGAAAGATCAGATACCGTGGAATCAAAATAACCGTCTGCGGCAGCATTAGTGTCGAAATCATCAAGGTGAACAGCAACTGCTTCAGCGGAAATTTGAACCGTGCGAAGCCGTAGCCGACAAGAAAGCTCGAAAGAACGGTAAAGAAGACAGATGGCACAACGAGCAGAAAGGTGTTGCCGAAGAAGGTAGCGTAGGTAAACTGCCCTGTGCTCGTCCAGCCTTTGGAATAGGAGTCCCATACGATATTCGATGGCCATAGGCGGACGGAACCGAACAAATCCGCATTCGTCTTGAAGGAGGCAAAAAATAGCCAGATCAACGGGTACACCATGACGAGGCCGAGCGCAATCAATAGCAGTTGCCGTGCCGTCTCCTTGGCATATCCATTTCGCGCCAGCCGCATCAGAATCTACCTCCGTCTTCGTAATGCACCCAGGATTTCGCGGTTCGGAAAATAAATAATGTGATGACCAGTATGACCAGAAATAAAATCCACGACAATGCGGACGCGTAACCCATATCCATATCCTGAAATGCTTCGTCATAAATTTTCAACCCGATCAGATAAGTCGATTTTAACGGGCCTCCGTTGGTCACGACGAAAGCGGCAGTAAACTCCTGGAGGGCACCGATCATTTGCATCACGAGATTAAAGAAGATGATCGGCGTTAATAGCGGCAGCGTGATCATCGCTAACGAGCGAAGCTTTCCGGCGCCGTCTACTTTGGCCGCCTCGTACAGCTCTGCAGGAATTTGCTTTAATCCCGCCAGGAACAAAACCATCGAAGTGCCGAATTGCCAAACAACGAGCAAGCTGATCGTAAAGAGGGCGACATCGGGACTGCCCAGCCAGTTGATCGACGGTATATGAACAAGACCAAGTATCTTGTTGATTACACCCTCACGCATAAAAAGAAAGCGCCATAATATCGAAATCGCTACGCTGGCGCCCAGAATGGAGGGCAAATAGTACACGGTTCGGTACACATTCATCATCCGGCCATTGCGGTTCAATATAATCGCTACGAACAGGGCAACGGCCAGCTTGGCCGGTACGGCAATCAGAGTGTAAAGAAAAGTAACACGCATCGACGGGTAAAAATCACGATCCGACGTAAATATTTTTACGTAGTTTTGGAAGCCGACATACTTGCCCGCGCTTGCGATTTTGGAATCGGTAAGAGAATAATAGAAAGACAATACGAGCGGGTATAACTGGAACCACAGAAATCCGATAAGCCATGGCGAGATGAATAGCAACCCCCAGAGCGCGTATCGATGTTTGATCAGTTGCATTCTTCCTCTCCTCTCCGCCGAAGCGCCTGCCGGAAAATGCGGAGAAGCCCCTGGGGAAGCAGGCTTCTCTCTTCTCACCGGACAATCCAAACCTTATTGTGCTGACTGCTGCATTTCTTTCAGCTTTTCCGTCATGGCAGCATGCGCTTCCTTGGCGCCCTCTTCGGGTGTCAATTTGCCGTAAATGACTTTCTGAATCGTGTCGATGTGGACGACCTTCAGATTCGTATTGTCCCCGATCGCCGAGATCGGAAGGGAGTTGCTGTTTTTCGCGAAGTCGACCGCCTTCGCAATTTCGGGATTGATCAACCCCGACGCGTTAAGAGCGTCAAGCGCCGTACTTGAAGCCGGAATGCCGCGCTGCGTTGTGAGAATGACGGCGGCTTCGGGATCGTTAACCATCCAGTTCAGGAATTTTGCCGCTTCGTCCTTATGCTTCGATGCGTTGTTGATGGCGAAGCCCGTACCGGCGTTCAGCGGGTTCGCATCCTGCTTGCCGTCCGACAGCCTCGGATAACGCGCAACGGCAACTTCTCCGCCATTCAGCGACTGATTGTATTTATCAAGCGCTGCAATAAAGTCGAGCACAAAACCAATGTGACCTTGCACCCATTTCGGATTCTGCTCCATCTTGCCTACGAATGCCGTGCTGTCGCCGAACGGTTCGAGCACTCCATTATCATACAGGCTTACAAGGAACGTATAGGCCTCTGCCAGATCCTGTTCCGTGAAGCCCAGCGCATAATCCGGACTCGCCCATTCGTTACCCGTTTTCTGCGTGACAATCGCGTGCAAGATCAGCATCTCGATCACGTCGCTGTCTGCCGTCAACAGATAATCCTGCGGATCGGTCTGGTGCACCTTTGTTCCGACTTCCAAAATGGTGTTCCATGTCCAATCGGTATCTGCCGGGATGCCGTGCTTTTCAAAAAATACTTTATTGTAAATAATCGAAGACGCATTGAGACCCGAAGCCAGATAGGTTAATTTGTCTTTCCAGATCGCATCCTTCAGCGCAGATTCCGGAAAGGTGGAAAGATCGATCTGCTTGGCTTCCTTGATGTCATACACGAAATCCCCCAACTGATCGTTGAAAGCATTTCCGTATTGGAACAAATCCGGGGCCGCATTGCCCGCAAACTGAGTAGAGAGTTTTTTCGTGTATCCGTCATACCCCATATATTCCGCTTCGATCTTGATGTGGGGGAACAATTCCTGATACTTCTCTATTGCCTTGAGCGTAGCCTGATGGCGAGGATCATTCCCCCACCAGGAAAACCGCAGCGTCACGTTCTCGGGAGTAGCGCCGTTCGTCGCTGCGCTTCCATTACCGGTGTCGATTCCTCCCTTATCAGAATTCCCATTTGCCCCGTTATTCGAGCTGGCGCAAGCCGACAACAACACGACCAGTAAAACCGTCAGGACTGACAACAAAATTTTCGATTTTTTCAAGCTACCTTCTCCCCTCTGGTGTGATTCCTGCTTTCCCTCGCTTCGGGATGTTTCAGAAGCTGCACTAAGCATATCACAGCCAAATCGAGTCCAAAACGGCCGAGTCTTTTGATGAAATGGGTGGTTCATTAAGCGCTTACAACGAAAAATCATCATTATTTCAGAAAATACTCATTTTTCTACTTGGTGCAAGTTACTTCCGTTCTTGCTGCATTTAGCCGCTTCCTCTTCGTAATGTTCTGTACTAGAATGGGAAAGAGGTGATGCCGCGTGTATAAGCTGCTTGTCGTCGACGATAATACCGATACCCGCAATACGCTGAGCAACTGCTTTCCGTGGGAACAAGTTTCATTCGACATTGTCGAACAGTTGGACAACGGTCTCGACGCTCTTCAGTATTTGCTGAATCATCCGGTTGACGTCATCCTTTGCGACATCAAGATGCCCAAGATGACCGGAATTGAACTGGCCAAGGAAATACAGGCGAGAAAGCTTCCGGTTCGGATGATTTTGATCAGCGCCTACAGGGAGTTCGAATATGCGAGGCAGGCAATGTCCGCAGGTGTTCGCCATTATCTCATCAAGCCTGCAAAATACCAGGAAATAATGGATGTTTTCACCGAGATGAAAGCAGAATTGATGAAATCGCATGAGCTTCGACAAACGCCGGATATCCCGGAGACGTCGAATCCTCATCTGAGTCTTCTGCAAGGACAGAACGATCCGATCGTTCAGAAAATCGTACATTACGTCGTCGCCAATTATCGCACTGCAAAGCTTGAACATGCAGCCCGAGCGGTTCATATGAATCCGGCCTATGTCAGCTCATATTTCAAAAAAACGGCAGGAATCAACTTTTCCGACTTCGTGCTCGCCTTCAAAATGGAGAAAGCGGCGGAGCTTTTATCCGAGAGCAAATGGAAGGCATTTCAGGTCAGTGAAATGGTAGGTTACGCAAATGTCAAAAACTTTATTCGTACTTTCAAAGACTACTTCGGGCAAACCCCCGGTCAATATCGACGAAATTAATCGTATACGCCATTTTTTTCATCCGGCGCTAAAGCGCCAATTTTTCTTGCGCAATTTCCTTCGTTTTCTCCTGCCTTGTCTGATTCCGATTCTTCTGCTCGGATCGTTGTCGATCTTCATTACTTACCGCTATATCGGCAATGAGATCGAGTCCAACACCGAAGAATTGCTGAACCAATACAGCGAATTGATTCAGGTCATCATCTCGGAGCTCGACTCGCTCGATCTGACCTTCGACCAAGAGCCCCGGACGATGGGGGGCTTAAGAAACGTTTTGACCAAGATGAATTATTCCTACGAAGATGTGGTGGCGCTTAGTTATTTGAAAAATGTTCTCGACGTCCCCGCCAACTCGAAGCCCTACATCCATTCCATCTATGTTTATTACGATAACGTCTATAATCGATTTCTCTCCTCGATGGGGGGCATCTCTTATCTGGACTATGTCTCGGACCGGGACTGGCTGGAGCTGTATCGATCTCAAAGCACTGAAGTTCGTTCTCAGGATATGTGGACGACGCGGCGAATATCTGACGCGACAGGATCCGACCATACGACAAGCAAGGTGGTCAGTATTTACAAATCCATAGCGAAGGGCAAGGGAATCATCGTGTTGAACGTCAATCCTTCTTACTTCGAAGAATCGTTTACGCGCATGAGAGAGTTGAACGATCAATCCATCTATGTAACGGACGGGCAAGGCAACCTGATGATGAGTTCTGACGGCTCTCCCCTGCCGATTTCAATCTCTTACGGCCGAGCGCACCTGTCGGAGAATCTGTCGCATACTTTCGCCTATAATGAATTTGGCCATCTCATCAGCATGAAGTCCATTCCTCGTCTTGACTGGACGCTCGTTACGATCGTGCCCCAATCGTCGCTGTACAAGCCCCTGCGCTCGCTGACCCAAATTACGATCGTTTTGTCGATAAGCTCGATCTTGCTCAGTGCTCTTCTTGCCTATTGGATGACTCGCAAAAATTACATTCAACTCTACGGCATCCTGCAGATGCTAAACAATGCCGATCATCATACACCTTCCGCAGGCAAAGTGACGGATATGTACGGATTGATTGTGCAAAACCTGCTCGATACGTTTCTTCAACAGAAATATTTGAAGGTGCAGCTTTCCGAGCGCAAATATAAAGAGCAAATTTTGGAGTTTCGTGCGCTGCAATCGCAAATCAATCCCCATTTCCTCAACAACACACTCCACTCGATTTATTGGAAGAGCATTCAGTTGACCCGTTCGCCGAACGATGTCAGCCAGATGGTCGAGCATCTCTCCGACCTGCTTGACTATGCCGTTCGAACAACAGACGAGCTCGTATCGCTGGAGGAGGAATTCACTTACATTCGAAGCTACTTGAAAATTCAACAGACTCGTTATCAGGAATCGATCGAGATGAAGTGGGATCTGACGGAGGGATTGGAAGCATGCAGCGTCCTGAAGCTCAGCTTGCAGCCCATCATTGAAAACAGCATCCAGTATGGGCTCGAAGCGAAGGACAGCTTGAAGCTGAAGGTAAGAGCAAGAATGGCAGATCGCGTGTTGCGCATTACGATCCTGGACAATGGCCCGGGAATCTCCGAGGAGCGAATGCGCGAGATCGAAGTCATGCTGAATTCCGACAAGGAGCAGACGGATCATGTCGGGCTGTTCAATACGTTCCGCAGACTTGGCTTAAAATACGATTCCGCATCGCAGCTCCGAATATTAAGCAAGCCCGGCTTCGGCACAGCGGTCACGCTGCTCTATCCCCAGCCCGCAAAGCCGGAGCAAGATGCACACGCCAAGCACTCGATCGAGTAGCAGGGGCGGCAACCCGCAAAAGAATTATCGATTCACCAGCAGGATGGCGACAATCCCGGCCGACATCCCCAACCATCCGGCAGTCGTCAAGCGCTCGCCATAGCGAAATCTGGACACCAGCAGCATGCCGACAATCAGCGATCCGCTGACCGCAGGAAACAGGTATGCGCCGGGCAGCTTTGGCGTCAGCCAGACAACCAGGCCATTGCCCACGCCGGTTGCCAATGCCAGGCCTCCGATCGTTGCCAGCGATTCCCGGTTGACCAGCCCGAGTGAGCCCCGGCGCTTGCCCTGAATAATAGCGCCCGCCAGCGATACGATCGCGGCTGTTATAAAGGCCGTGCCCAAAAATGCGGTCATTTCGCCGCCGACGGTCAACTGATGGAGCTTGCCCCATACCGACAACAGACCGTTAAGTACAAAGGCAAGCAGAATATACAGATACCAGGAGCGGCGAGGCCGCTCTCTTGTCCGCTTGCCATCCACAATCAGAATAAGATAGGCCGACAACAGGAACAGCAATAGGCCAATGCCCTGAAAATAGCCCATCGTTTCCTTCCACAGCACACTGCTGGCCAACACCGGAATAAGCATGCTGGCAGAAAAACAGAAGGATGAATAGGACAACGGGCCGCTGGATAGCGCTCTTGCATAAATAATCATCGTCAAGGCAAAATCAATGCCATAAACGATGCCGATGCCTGCGGTAGCCGGCCGAATGTGCAGATTGCCATAAATGCCCCATGCCGCCAGACAACCAAGGCCCACCAGAAGCATATACGCAGCATGTTGCCCGTAGCCCGCCGCCCCGTCGCCCTTCATATTTTTCAACAATATGGACTGCCACACAAACAGAGCAGCCGCGATAATCGGTAATCCCGCATACATCCTGCATTTCCCCTTCTGTGACAATAGCTCCGATTCGCCTGATTGCCGACTATAAAAACAATTATAATGCGTCGTAGTTCAAGGCTTGTCAAGACTTTTCGCAAATGATTTGTCGAATATAAGCCTTTGGGCAGGAAAGTGAAGCTGGCCGGGAAGTACAAACGGCAGACCCGCAAGTCCGCCGAAAGGTCAATTATCTATTTTATAAATTGTAATAAATTAAAGAAAAAGGCACCACCCGAAGGTGATGCCGCTTCATGCGGACCGCGTTCATAGAGCTGCCGTTGTCTTCTCCCGCCGCGCACGGAAAATCAGCTTCAATACCGGAGGCACCGCGATAAAAATGAACAGCATCCGGAATAATTGATAACAAACGACGAACGTGAGATCCGCATTCACCTCTTGGGCGATGATGCCCATCTGGTCCATGCCGCCCGGGGACAAGCTCAGCAGGCTCGTCGATAACGGCACCGCATGCAGCCGGGTAAGCAGCAGGCTTAACCCGACCGTACACAGAATGAGCAGAACACCGCTCAGGGCGGCCAGCATGATGATTTTCAGCTTGTTCGCCAGCTTCTCGGGCTTCAGCATCAACCCCAGATAACCGCCGATCAGCAACTGGGACAGATTGACAAGCCCCTGGGGGAGCGCCGGACCGGCATAGCCGGACAGATGCAGGGCGAGTGTGGCAATCATCGGTCCGAGCAAGAATGCGGTGGGAAACCTGATCTTCTTCCAGAGCAGCGCGCATCCGATACAGGCCGCCGCATAGACGAAAATGTACGGAAACAGCCCGCTCCAGCTTGCCACCGCGCTTGCCGCCGCATGATGAATGGAAGCGCCAATCGCCGGGCTGAAGATGAGCAAGGGTACGCAGAAAATGATCATCATCAGCCGCGAAACCTGCAGGAACGTCACGACGGTCAGATCGATTTCGGGCAATTCGTCCGCTAAGGCGACCATTTGGCTCAAGCCTCCCGGTATGCTGCCGATCAATACGGTCGGCAGCGGCAGCCCCGACAGCTTGGCCACCAGCAACGCGATCAGGAATGTGCCGACCAGCAGCAGCACGGTGAGGAGCGCCATGGCAGGCAACTGCTCGCCGATCTCCCGGAACGTCTCGAGCGTGAAGGACAATCCGAGCATATACCCGACGATGACGATTCCGCTGTCGCGCAGCGTTGTCGGCCAATACGGTTGAACGGAGCCAAGCAGCCGCGCGCAGACGAACACCGTGACCATCGGTCCGAGCAGCCAAGGAATCGGCATGCCCAGCCATTGAAACAAGAAACCGCCGATGACGGCCGTCACGGCCGTCACCAGCAGTCGCATCCATGTCTGTTGCAACCTGTAGTTCAATATGCTTTCCCTTCTTACGAGAGACCCAGCCGGGACAGATTGGCGTAGCTCGTCTGCAAGCAGTCGAACGGGCTGCCCTGGCACGTGTCCTGCTCCACGATCAAGTGCCTCGCCACCGTCCCCTCCAGCGCCTTCAGAATCGCCGGGAAGTTCATATTTCCTTCCATCACGGGGGCCATGATCGGCGTCATGCCGTTCACCGCCATATCCTTCAGATGGACGCAATGCACCCTGTCCTTCATGATCCCGATCCATTCGCACACGTCAGCTCCGGCTGCCTGCACCCAGTAGGTGTCCAGCGTGACGCCCATCTCGTCCGGCGCGAAATCCTCGAGCAACCGCTCGATCATGCGCACGCCGCCGATTTTCTCGTATTCGAAATTGTGGTTATGGTACATGAACAGCTTGCCGGCCGCCGCCATCTTCTTGGCCGCTTCCCGGAAATCCTCCGCGAAATAATCGTACCACGCCGCCGAACGATACTTCTCCGGCATGCCGCCTATACCAATATACGTGCATCCAAGCACATCATGCTCCCGAATAACCTCATCCGTCTCGTTCAGAATACGATCTGCAGCCGTATGCGTAAGCACGATCTTCAGCGACAGCTCGTCGCAGATCGCCCGCACCGCTGCCGGATCGAACTTGCCCATGGCCGACAGCTGCACCTCGCTGTATCCCATTCGTGCAATTTTCTCTAACGTTCTCCGCAAATCCCTTTCCGACTGAATGTAGGATCTGACCGTATACAATTGCGCGCCCAATCGCATATGTCGTGGGCCTCCCTCGTTCTCGATTTATGCCATTATGTTTTCAGTATAGCTGTCCGGGACTGAACATCCATTGCGAATAGCGTTGATTATATTGCAAATATAGCGCAATTCTCCTACACTGAATAGCAACGGCGAACCGAAAAGGGGACCATCCGTGCATATCGAACCTGTCTTGAAAGTGAATACCGCACCGCCGATCAGCGCCCTTCATCAAGCCATCCGCACAGAGTCGATGAATTTCCACTACAGCACGACCGAGCAGCGATCGCATACCTATGCGCTGCATTGCCACAATTTTTATGAAATTTTTTATTTCGTCGCCGGCAATGTCAGCTATCTCGTGGAAGGCAAATCCTACGAACCGCAGCCGGGCAGCATCCTGCTCATATCCCCGCACGTGTTCCACGGCGTCCGTATCGACAGCGATCGTCCCTATGTGCGATATGCGCTGCATTTCGAGGCCCGGATGATCGAGCCGGACAACCGGGAAAGACTGCTGACCCCGTTTCATGCTGCGAACGGCCCGTCGGGCATCTACTATCCGCAAGCAGCCGATCTGGGCATGCACGATTATTTCCGGCAATTGATGGCCTGCCGCTCCATGACCGATGACATGCGGGAGATGTCGCTCCGCATCCGGCTGGAAGGTCTGCTGACCCAATTGCTCGTATTGAGCCAGTCTGCCGCCGGCCATCCGCTTGCCAAGCCGCCCGGCACGTCCGTCGCCCTGATGATCGAGTATTTGAATGAGCATATCGCCGAGCCGTTTGCGCTGGACGATATCGCCGCGAAGTTCTATCTGAGCAAGCACCATTTGAACAAAGTGTTCCGCAAGGCAACGGGCACGACAGTCGGCAACTATGTCATTCACAAGCGGGTCAGCATGGCCCAACAATGGATGATGCAAGGCCAAACAGCCGGCGTCGCTGCCGCGAGCGCCGGCTTTCGGGATTATTCGGCATTCTATCGGGCCTATCGGAACATATTCGGGCACGCGCCTTCCGACGATCTGGCTTATTTCGCCAATGCCGCGCGCAAGACGGCGCCGCATTCCAGGTAACCCTTCAAGCAGGTCATCATGTACACCCAGCCCTCTTTGTTATCGATCAGCGTCGGAATCAGATTTCCGTCATCCTCCGGAAACCCTTCTTCCGTCACTTCGACGAGGGTACGGCCATTGTCCGATTGCGTAAGCGAGATCGTCACGAGATTGTCCTGCTCGCCGTCGCCCCAACGGAATGCGATCAGACGGTCCGCCTCGATCTTCTGAATGCGGATATCCCCTTCGGCGTCATATTCATCGTACCGGAGCGTGATGGTCTTGCCTTGTTCCCATCTGGCGGAGCTGGACGAGAACCAGAATTTCCCGATCTTGGCCGGATCAACGAACGCTTCGAATACGTCATGCGCTGGCTTGTCAATGTACATCGCCGTACGATTGTTCATGAATCTTCTCCTCTCATCGCTTATCATCTTGATTCCGCAATAATGCTTCGTACTTGGCGTATAGCTCACGATACCCGTGATGGACAGCGTTGCTTCCTACCATGGAAGGCATCGTTCGACCGTCCAGCTTGCCAATCAAGCCTTCCAGGCAAAGATGCCACCCTGCGGCATAAGAGGGAGCCTGCTGCCGATTCGCGAAACGATGGCGAAGCTCCAGCAACGTATGGTCCCCTTGCTCCGTCAGCTCCCACCGCAAAATATCGTCGCCCCATCTGAAAACAAGCAGGTCGGGAGCGCGGGATTCCAGCACGAAGCCTTGCCTGACATCCTCTGCCGGGTTATCGATGTGCGACAATTTGACCGGCCCGCCGGAGGTTAAATCCCGATCCGTCGTGAAAGGACCCCAACTTGGAATCTGCTCGGCTTCGGTCAAGGCCGACCAAACTTCTTCGCGGGCATGCGCCAACACGCGTCGCAGCACCAGCACCCATTCATCCTTGTCTTGCGACAGTCCCGTTAACGATTGTTCGCGCATCTGCATTCCGTCCGTTTACTCCTTTTCGCGTTTTCTCCTGTCCAGGTGCTCGGCCAGCGCGTCCACATGACGATTCCACATGGCCCGATAGGCAGTCAACCATTCATCGACTTCCACCAACGGCGCGGCGTTCAAGGAATAAATGCGGCGCTGGGCCTCGGTCCGAACCTGGACGAGGCCGCTGTCGCGCAAGGTACGAAGATGCTTGGACACGAGCGGCTGGGACAGCTCCAGCTCCTTCGACAGTTCTGTCACATTGGAAGGAGAACGCAGCAACCGGTCCAGAATGCGTCTGCGGGACGGCTCCGCGATGACGGCATAAGTATCGAGCAATTCAGCTTTCTCTCCTTTCTGTTATTCTCATTATAAATAGTTGGTTATATAACTGCAAGTTTATATAATGGACAGAGGCCGACGCCGAGCGTATTCATCCACGCCGACGTCCGGAATGCAGCGCGCTTGCGATAGCGGAGGAGATGACTCCGGGAACAGAGCAAGCGCCGAACGAAACCGGGTAACCACGTCCCGCATGGGCTCCCCCAAGCGCCGAGTTACCCAATCGAACCGGGTAATACTGTCGTAACCAGAACAGGGTACATTTTAAGCATCAATGATCTGCCGTCTGGAATACAGCCTTTCCTTACAACAACACTTCCCGCCGCTCACGCTGCGATTCGTAGGTGCCCAGAATAATTTGCAAAGCATGCCGCCCGGCTTCTCCGTCGATGAGCGGCTCCCGATCTTCCAGGATGGCTTGCGCCATGTCGCGGATTTGCATGCTGTGTCCGTCCGGAATGACCTGAAACGGCTCGAACACGGGAATATCCGCCTCTTCTCCGATGATGGAGAGTTCGCTGATTTCATCGCCGTCCAGCACAACGGTTCCGAGATCGCCCTGAATGACGATCCGGTGATTGGATTGCGCGTACGCCGTCGTGGTCGCTTCAATGACACCCAGTGCGCCGCTCTTGAACTGCAATGCCGCCACGGCGGTATCTTCCACTTCGATGTCCCGCAGCACGTTGCGCGCATACCCCGTGACCGACCGTACGGGACCTGCCAGCCATTGCAGCAAATCAACGGTATGAATCCCTTGATTCATCATGGCACCGCCGCCGTCCATCGCCCAGGTTCCCCTCCAGCCCGCGCTGTCGTAATAAGCCTGACTGCGATAAAACTTCACGTAGCCGGAGCAAAGGCTTAATTTGCCCAACCTGCCTTCCTCAATCAAAGCTTTCACATAACGGGAAGACGGAGACATTCTCCGCGGAAAGACGGTAGCCAGCTTGACCTGATGCTGACGACAAACCGCGATCATGCGGTCCGCGGCTTCCAGCGTCAAGGCGATCGGCTTCTCGCAAATTACATGCTTGCCCGCACGGGCCGCCAGCATCGTCTGCTCCGGATGCATGCCGCTGGGCGTACAGATGCACACGACATCTATATCGCCCTGCTCCAGCAGTTCCTCATAACGGGTGTATACGCGCGCGCCGAACGCTTCTGCTTTCTGCCTGGCGCGTTCCTCCGACGCGTCGCATACGGCGATCAGTTCTGCCTCCGCAGTCCGGGCGATTCCCGACAAGTGCGCATCGGAAATCGCGCCGCAGCCCACGACGGCAAATCGTACTTTGTTGCGATTCTCCATTCGTTCACCCCATCTTACCTGCTGTCAAATGAACGCGTTCATCCGCTGCAATGCTCGCCAGCGATGCCGCAACGATATCTGCGTGCCCTATTACAGACGGCTTACCGTCGATCCGCCGCACAAAATCTTCCGTGATCGTCCGTTCCGGCTTCATCAGCGGAATTCGCGTCATCTCTTGCTTGCGTCCGGTAACCAGCACCACAGCATCCCCTTCCGCCGAAGCAGATGCCGACGTCTCCGTCAACGTCGAGGGATCTCCCGACAGCCGCAGCTCCGCGAAGCCATCCGTGCCCGTCACGAATATTCGCCCGTCTCCCCAGGTCCAACTGCGATCGGGCGTATGCCAGTCCGCATACAACTGCGCAGTCAGCCCGCTCCGCATCAGAACCTGCAAGCTGACCGTATCGTTGAACTCGGCATATTCCGGCAAAATATGCTTCCCCACGTAACCGTTCGTTTCGACGATCTCGTCGCCTGTAAGCCAGTGCAGCAGATCGAAATCGTGAATCAGCAGGTCAATCAGAATCCCGCCGCTTTGTACCTTCGAGTAGAACCAGGGCGGGCGCTGCGCCGGATTCAAACGATGCGGCTTGCGCATCCCGATCGAGACCAATCGACCCAACTCGCCGCGATCGATCCACTGCTTCAAGGTGTGTATCGCCGGATGAAACCGCTCCGTGAGCAGCATCCCCACTTCGATATCGCCGCTCGCCACAATATTTTGCAGACGTTCGCAGCCTTGGCGATCCGTCACTGCAGGCTTGTCGACCATAATATGTTTGCCGTGCCGACGGCACTGCTCCATGATGTCAATCTTCTCGTTGTTGATCGCCGCGCTCCCGATGATGTCCACGTCCGGCTGCAGCAGCCGTTCCCGGCTTATCAGTATCGGCAGCTTCAGCTTGTCTCCGATCGATGCGGCCAGCGCCGTGTTGCGCGGCTCATAGATGCCCGCACATTCGTGGCCGAGCGCAAGCATTTCTTCTATAAAGATACGGACATGCCCATGTTCGCATCCCCAGATGCCGAATGTTCGCTTCGTCATGGCTTCCACTCCCCGATACCGTTCTGCCTTTACACGAACCCAGTCCATCCAATCGACTCAAACAAAATTCAAACCTTTGGTATAAGGATACGGCAGCGGAAAATAAGGCTTCAGCTTCGCCATCCAATCGTTGTTCAGCGGATCCGGCTCCCCCCATCTCCCGAAGAGCACATGCAGAAGCCGGTCGTGATCGAGCGGCGGAGTCGTATTTCCGTTTAAGGAAATCGTCACCTTCCCCTCGCCTGTCCGGTTGAGATGCGGACCGTCGTCTCCTGGACCGGTCACTTTCTGCCAGTAAGGCGCAAGCTGCCGAAACAATTGCTGATCATCGACGATGTGCAGCGTTCCCGGGTTCGTTCCTTCCCCGACCTGCTCGAACACCCCCGGCTGCAATTGCTCCAGCAACGGATCGTGCCACGGCACGGCCAGCTCGAGCTGCCGCAAATTCAAACGCGGCACAAGCTGTCCGAGCAGCGAAGCGATGGCGGCCGCATCGCCCGCCCATTCGATCGCCAAGCCTTCCCCGGCTCGGGCGGCGTTCTCCGCAGCCGCAACTGCCACCGTGCAGAAGGCAACCGGGGCTCCGTCCTTCTCGGCCATATAGGTTCGATGATGCATTCGGCGAATGGAAGCAAGCGCCCCCGCGCGAAGCAATTCCGCCATATCCCACAGGCTCATCTCACTAGCGATTTCCCGCCCCGCAGCCAATTCATGCAAGTAAAACCAGTCTGTGTCCGCGGCTTCCCGAAAGTCGAATTCCTTCGACAAAGCCGTGCCTCCACCCGGTTTCTGTCCAAGCCGATAATGCCTCGTCATGCCGAACCGATAACAACCGGCATTCGTATACAAAGGCAGCTCGCCCGACACGAGCAGCAGCGACGCCCCGGACTGCCGGGCGTGCTGCTTGGCGAATTGCAGAATGGCGCCGGCAAGCCCCCGTCCCCGGAAATCCGGATGCGTACATACCGCCCCGTAACTGAATATGCGCAGCCGGGCAGCACCAATGCGCACGATCGAAGGAACCATACCGGCCAGCGAGACGAGCCGCCCGTCAAGGAAGCAGCCAATCGCTTGCCCAAGTGCAGGCGAGAAGACTTGTGGCAGCGACAGCCCCATCGAGACTCTTCCGTCCTGGCGAAAGACCGAATCCGCCAGCCGTACCGCCTCCGCCAGCTCATCTTCGGCCAACAGCCGAATTTCCCCTCCGCTGCTCATTCAAGACCAAGACCTTGACGGACCCACGAGGCCGTTTCCCTTAATTGACGAATCACAAGACGGGCATGGTTGTCCAGCGCGTTCGCCTCTTTCGCCCGGCTGTACAGCGTGAACGGAAGCCCTTCGAGCTGCATGTGATATTTGGCGTTCACCGGATACAGCTGCAGTTCGATTAATGAGGCCATGCCGAGGAAAGCCTGCAGTCGATCCGCGAGCTTCCCCTGATCGGCACCGCATTCTGTCAACCGAACGTAGAGGTCCGGGTGAAAATTGGCCATTACACCGCTGAAGCCCGCTGCTCCCAACCGCAAGGAAGCGAGCAGCGTAGCGGAATTGGCGTTGAACAACTGCAGCGGCGTTCCCTTCAAAATGCGCAGTCTTTCCGTCAGCATGTCCAGATCGCAGCAGGTGTCTTTCACAAACAAAAACCGTCCGGTCGATGCGCACCATTCCAGCAAGGAGGGCGACAGCAGCCGCTTATAGGGATACGGGCACTCGTACAAGCCGAACGATTGCTCCGGGAATTGCGCAAGAATTCGCTCGGCATTGCGCTTCCACACTTCGTCGCTCTCGTCCTTGCCGGCAAGCCTGTTCGTCAGCAGCACGAAGGCGTCAATACCGGTTGCGGAAATCGCGCCGATTTCATGCAATTGGTCTTCCATCCGTTCCGCAATATGGCCGGACGCGATGACCGGCATCGTCCCGTTCGCCTTTTCCACAACATAGCGGGCCAGTTCCACTCTTTCATCCAAAGTCAGAAAGAACATCTCGCTGGATTGGCAGACGGCGAACAGTCCGCTTACGCCCGCCGACCGATACCATTCAATCAACGCATCCAATGCCGGATAATCGATATGCCTATCTTCCCGGAAAGGCGTAATCATCGTCGGCCATACGCCGTGCCGAATCGAGGTCGTCATGCCGGTCACTTCTCCTCTCCCGGATTCCACAAAGTTGCGCTGATATAGCAGGAACCGCCCATGGCGTCGTTATAATAGTAGACCGCGACCAAGGCGCCGTCCGCTCGCACGACGGCACGCGGATAACCGATATCGTGGCTTCCCGCATCCTCGCGCAGCACAATCTCTTCTCCCCATGTACGCCCGTCGTCCGGGCTCAGCTTCGCACGCATTCCGCAGGGCGCATCCCGGTAACCGTAAGTAATGCACAATTGTCCGTCCGTCAGCTTGGTCAAGGTCGGCGGATTGCCTCCGTGCCCGGTATTCGGCACAGGCCGGCTCACCAACTTCCAGGTAAGACCGTTGTCCTCGGAGCCGTACAGATCGATCCAATTGACATCCCCATGCTCTGCCCGATTGCGCCCGCGGATGGCGACCAGCAGCCTGTTCTCCGACAAACGCACGCTGGCCGGCATGATCAGGAAACCGTTGGCCGCTTCAGGCCCGATCCATGACACGAATTCGAAGCTGCGGCCCGCATCCGTCGTACGCGCGCAGAACACGCGGCTTCCTGTCTCGGTGCCCGGCGCCGTCGGCGCCGTCAGGAACAGCAGGCATTCCGAATCGCCCGTCACCAGATAATCCGTTCTTGCCGCTATGCCAACCAACCCGAAGTCCGGAAATTGGTAAGGCCCTTGCCACGAATGACAGCGGTCCGTGGACGTGTAAAACCACGACCGGGCATTGCCGGCAATATCCGTGCGTCCGAACAGCATGGCAAAATCCGGGTGCCCGAACGGAATCTCGCCGGGATACGGCTCCGGCGCGTTGACTTCCTCCGCCTCAGATCCGGCTCCAACCGCATGTTCGCCTGCAGACAGCCCCCTGTTTCCGGGTACCTTGACCGGCATTTCCTCCCATTCCCAGGTCTCCCCGCCGTCGAAGCTGCGGGCTTGCATCGCGGTGAACGGCTTCGTCTTGTCGCGTGCGTGAAACCCGCCGTCGTCCAGATGATAGCCGGATGTGAAGCCGACAACTATCTCATTGCCCCAGGACCATATCCCGTAATTTGCCGGCCATGCCGCGTAACGGCCTTCTTCCTTATAAATCGTAACGTGCTTCATCTGAATCCTCCGCTTTCCCTCCGAGTTGATTTTACGAACCGCAAGATTTTCGAATCACCAAGCGGGTTTCCATCATTTTACCGATCGGAGTATCCATCTTGTGCCGAATGAGAGCCGTAATCATCTTCAGGCATTCACCCGCCATCTCCTCGACCGGAAGATGAACGGTGGACAACGCCGGAATGGCGTATCGGGCCGCTTCATCATCGTCGTATCCGATAACTTCGATATTTTCCGGCACTTTCTTGCCCAGTTGATCCAAAGCCGCCAACGCGCCAACCGCCATCTGATCGCTAAGGACGAACAGAGCCGTAGGCCATTCTTCCTCGCTTTGAAGGGAGAGCGAATGAACGGTCTCATATCCTCCTGCGGCCGAAAATTCCGCATACATGGCTGGTTTGACTTCCAACCCCAATTCTGCCGCTTTTGCAAGGAAGCCTTCCACCCGCAATCGAACAACACTGGAAGAAACGTTCGGCACCACGACGCCTACCCGCTTGTGGCGACGCTCGGCAAACTTCTCGGCCACCTCGCCTCCCGACTTGAAGCTGTCCACATTCACGAAGGAATACTTCGTCGATTGGCGCTGATACAGCACGATCGGCACTTGCAAATCTGCGGCTTCCAGAAACTTCTCGTCTTCTTCGGTCGGATTGGCGATAATCGCTCCGTTAAATCTCGTCCCCGTCCTTAAACTGTGCACTTCATGCAATCGGGTGCCTGCATAGGGCTGGATAAGCAGCTCATATTCTTCTTCCATTTCCGCAAGCGATCGCTGCAGCCCGTTCAGAAATCGGCCGATCAGGACAGTCCGGGTATCCAGCGTCCAGAACAGCGCGATGATGGGCAGAACGGTTTCACCGCCGCTCCTTAAACGCCTGGCGGAAATGTTGGGACGGTAATTCAATTGTTTGGCCGCTTCAAGTATTTTCTTCTGCGTCGCGGGGGAAATCCGGTATTGATCTCCTTTCCCGCTCAAGACGATCGAAGCCGTCCCCTGCGAAACCTGTGCGAGTGTGGCAATGTCTTTGATACTCGCCATACCTACCTCCCAAGAGACTTCATATATTGGTTGCACATCTTGCTAATACGTTTTGCTAATACGTTTTAGCACTTATTTAATCATAAAATGCGGCCGTTTGCATGTCAATCGTTTTTTGAAATAAAGAGACCGCCTTACAACGTTCTTAGACAAATGGCTTTAAAGCTCGCGTACGCAAAGAGCAGACCGCCGAATGCAGCAGTCTGCTCCTTGACTGGTATAACGATCCATAAATAATGCAACTATATTCCCAAAAAAGTTTGTGGTGTAATGTTCATAGAACATTTCGACCGAAGAGATATCATGCCCTTCAAATCCAAGAAAGACGACAAAACCCGGCTGCAGCACCTCAGCGACTGCGAACGTAGTCCCTAACCCGACAAAACCCGGCTGCAGCACCTCAGCGACTGCGAACGTGGTCCCTAACCCGACAAAACCCGGCTGCAGCACCTCAGCGACTGCGAACGTGGTCCCTAACCCGACAAAACCCGGCTGCAGCACCTCAGCGACTGCGAACGTGGTCCCTAACCCGACAAAACCCGGCTGCAGCACCTCAGCCACTGCGAACGTGGTCCCTAACCCGACAAAACCCGGCTGCAGCACCTCAGCGACTGCGAACGTGGTCCCTAACCCGACAAAACCCGG
>Ga0222429_100519_pt1 | contig 26390 bp, 26 predicted proteins | sample 1B50Ametagenome_FD_182475 | JGI IMG/M metagenome (GOLD analysis project Ga0222429, IMG submission 182475) | Enriched microbial communities from leaf-cutter ant dump, University of Wisconsin, Madison, United States - 1B50A (version 2) | ecosystem: Environmental > Terrestrial > Nest > Insects nest...
ACAGGTGGCGGTGCAGGCCATGCTTCGTCATCCGAAGGTATTGCAGGATCCTAAACCGGAAGTGAGCGTATTGAAGGTCGGAGATGGAATGACCAGCCTGGCCATTCGTCCTTATACTACCCAGGCAGACTATTGGGATGTGTATTTTGGTGTGCAGGAATTAGTAAAAAATGCTTTTGATTCCAACGATATAACAGGACCTATCCCGCACAGGGTGGTCATTCAGAAATAGCTTTATTGAGTGTTGAAGTTGACATAGACCCTGCCTTGGCGGGGTTTTGTCGTATAATGAGATTGTGAAATGTGCAATTTTGTAAATTTATATTCAAAATGCACTAAAGAACTACCATGGACTTTATAGACTATTATAAAATACTCGGACTGGACAAGAATGCTTCACAGGATGATATAAAAAAAGCTTATCGCAAATTAGCCCGCCAGCACCATCCGGACCTTAACCCGGATGATAAAGAAGCACACAGGAAATTTCAACAGATCAACGAAGCCAATGAAGTATTGAGCGATCCGGAGAAGCGGAAGAAATACGATCAGTACGGCGAAAACTGGCAGCACGCAGAGCAGTTTGAGCAGGCGCGTAAATCCGGGCAGGCAGGCGGCGGGCAAAGTTTTCATGGAAATCCGTTTGGTGGCGGAGAATATTCTTCCGGCGATTTCGATTCCGGCGACTTTTCAGATTTTTTTACCTCCATGTTTGGGAACGGCGGAGGCAGAAGCAGGACGACCAAATTCAGGGGGCAGGATTATAACGCAGAATTTCAGCTTTCATTAAGGGAAGCCTATACTACTCATCAGCGCACCTTTACGGTAAATGACAAAAGTGTTCGCATCACTATTCCCGCCGGCGTGGCCGACGGGCAAACGATCAGGCTGAAGGGTCACGGCGCCTCGGGTATAAACGGCGGACCTGCAGGTGATCTGTATATCACATTCCAGATAGCCGAAGACCCTGTCTTTAAAAGACTGGGAGATGATCTTTATGTGACTGCTGATCTTGACCTGTATACCGCGGTGCTGGGCGGAGAGAAAGTGATGGAAACGATGGATGGAAAAGTAAAGCTGAAGGTGAAAGAAGGCACGCAGAACGGGACGAAGACAAGGCTCAAAGGAAAAGGATTTCCTGTATATAAAAAGGAAAACACATTCGGTGACCTGATCATCACCTGGAATGTAAAGCTTCCGGAAAATCTTAGTGAAAAACAAAAAATGCTGTTTAAAGAATTATCTCAGCTATAAAATATTTTTTTATGCCTACTAATAACGATCTTATTGCTAAAGAAGAATATTGCATGCACAACAATATTGAAGTGGCATTTATTGACAGGCTGTATGAGTATGGACTGATTGAAATACGCTCTGTAGAAAGAAAGCAGTTTATTCAACTGGATCAGTTGCAGGAGCTGGAAAGGTTTACACGCCTCCACTACGATCTGGATATTAATATGGAAGGTATTGATGCAATTGCCAACCTGTTGCAGAAGGTGAAAGCCATGCAGGAGGAGATCAGGGCCCTGAAAAGCCGTTTGCATATTTATACGCTTGAATAGCTGCCGGGTACCTGTAGTCAAAAGATTATGCACAACAAAACGTTCTGGCTTTTTCTTCCCCTGGTTCTTTATGCGTGTCGCCTGAGCGCGCAATCTGCTATTGTTGAATCTACCCTTATTTTTCCCCCTCAGGACAAACATGTTCATGCAAGTTCACTGGTGGCATTGCCCAACGGAGACCTGCTGGCTGCTTGGTTTCATGGCAGCGGGGAGCGTACAAAAGACGACGTAAAGATTTTAGGTGCCCGTCTTAAAAAAGGAGAAAAAAAATGGAGTGACCCTTTTTTGCTGGCAGATACCCCCGATATGCCTGATTGTAATCCCGTGTTGTTCCTGAATAAGTCGGGTAAGCTTTTCCTGGTGTGGGTAGCCGTACAGGCCAACCGCTGGGAGTATTCCCTGCTAAGGGTGCGTACATCCACTGACTATCTTAAACCGGGCGCGCCGGTCTGGTCCTGGCAGGACAATATATTGTTGAAGCCGGGCGATGAATTTGAAGAAGAAGTGGTGAAAAAATTTAAAGAGCTGCCGGATTCCGGGAGGGGGTGGGCAGAATATGCACCTTCTTACGATGACATGATCATGGAAGCCAGTAAAGACCTCTTAAAAAGAAGCATCGGCTGGATGACCCGCATCAAACCGCTTGTTACCAACTCAGGCAGGATACTGTTGCCGCTATACTCCGACGGGCTTAATCTCTCTATGATCGCCCTGTCTGACGACGATGGAGAAACCTGGCGTCCCAGCCTGCCGATAGTGGGGCGCGGTCCTATACAGCCCGCCCTGGCTCAAAAAAAGGATGGAACCATTGCTGCTTTTATGCGGGATAGTGGTGATGAGCCTGCAAGGGTACATTACAGCGAATCGAAAGATAACGGTGATAGCTGGACAGCCACCCGCAAGCTGGATATTCCCAATACGGCCAGCGTGGAGGTTTGTGTGTTGAAAAACGGGCAATGGGCTTTCCTGGGCAATGATATTGATGACGGCCGTTATCGCCTGAGCCTGTTCATTTCCGATGACGAAGGAAAAACCTGGAAGTGGAAAACCAGCATAGAAGATCAGCCGAAAGGAAGCGGAGGCTTCTCTTATCCGGGGCTTATCCAGACCAGCGACGGACTGCTGCGGATGACTTATTCTCACCATACCGGTAAAAACAACAACGCCATAAAATATGTAGTGGTAGATCCCTCTAAGATCACCAGGTAACTTATAAACTATGACACAGGTTTCAGCATTCGTATCTAAGATAAAGGAAGGACGAAATGTATACGGCACCTGCCTGACATCTGTTTCTCCGGGCTGGGCCTCGATACTGAAGAACGCAGGACTGGATTTTGCATTTATTGATACCGAACATATAGCGATTAACAGAGCGGAGATGGCCAGGATGAGCCAGATGGTATATGGATATGGCATTACTCCGATAGTACGTGTCCCCTCGCCCGATCCCTACCTGGTTTGCCAGGCCATAGATGCAGGTGCTAAAGGAGTAATTGCGCCATATCTGGAAGAAACAGACCAGATAAAAGAACTGGTAGCCGCAGTAAAATACAGGCCGCTCAAAGGAAAGATCCTGGAGCAGGTTTTGAACGGCGAAAAAAAGCTGACAATAGAAATGGAATCCTATCTTCAGCGCTATAATACCGGTAATATTGCGATTGCCAACATCGAGAGTGTGCCGGCGCTGGAAAAGCTGGATGCTTTACTGGATGTGCCCGGGTTGGATGGTGTTTTTATCGGTCCCCATGACCTTTCCGTCAGCATGGGCTTGCCGGAGCAATACGATCATCCGGAATTTGAAAGATCTGTGACACACATTGTTCATGCTGCCCGCAAAAAGAGACTGGCGGTCGGCATTCATTTTTCACTGGAAGCGGAAAGGCAGGCCCGGTGGATGAGAGAAGGGGTTAACATGGTGATCCATAGTTCCGATATCGCGCTGTTCAGCCAGAAGTTGATTGCCGATATGCAGATCATTAAAGAGGCTGCAGGCGATGTGGCGACTGTGTCAGCAGTTACCGCTATACCTGTCGTGTAATTACCTGATGAACTTGGCATAGATAAGACCGAGACCCAAAGCAACAGCTGATAAAAGCAGGAGAGGCAGAATAATGCCCAGCAACACGGCGGCTATAGATCTCAAAATGCCTTTAGCAGATTTTTCTCCAAAAAACTGTAAATAGGCAAATACCTGGTAAATAATGCTAACAATAAGCGAGATTACCATAGCACTCATGCCGATAACGGGTATAAGAAGAATAAAGGTCAACGAGAATATCGTTGTTTGTGCTGACAGGAAACATTGCAACGTGAGGCACTCGGCAAAATTATACCTGTATTTTTTGTATATCCAAAAAACAGATAATGCATAAAAGGGTAGCTGAAGCAATAATATGATGTTGAAATATTTTGTCTGGTAATAATTCATCCGGTATAGTAGTGCTTTATCTTCTTCTCTGTATAAGCTGCTTATTCCGGATTCCTTCATTATGTTATCCATAATATGGGTGCTCGTCATAATAAAAGTGGCAACGGCACCGATAATCAATATATACTGAAACGGCGAAAAATATTTTTTGCGTTTCCCTTCCAGGATATATTCCCGCGCTACTGTTCCGGGACGTTTGGAAAGTTGCACAAAAAGGAAAAAAAAGCCTTTGTCGGCATGCGTGAAGGCATGAACAAACTCATGCCATATATGATGGAGCGTAATTCTGTGTGTTATTTTTTGTCCGCATGCAGAACAGAATTTTCCTGCAAGAGGAGTGTCACAGTTAGTGCAATTTTTCTCCATCGGGTGCGCTTTAATATAACTTATTGTTGTATAATGCAAAGATAACCTTAAGCTTAGTAATTTTACAGTATGGCTAAAAACATATTGCCGGTAGACGTTGTACTGGTAAATGATAAAGACGAGCCGGTTGGGACTATGGAAAAAATGGAGGCCCACCGGAGAGGGTTACTTCACAGGGCCTTCAGCGTTTTCATTTTTAATGATAAGGGAGAAATGTTGTTGCAGCAAAGAGCTGCTGCTAAATATCATAGTGGCGGGCTTTGGACAAATACCTGCTGTAGTCATCCCCTGCCCGGGGAGCCGGCAGAAAATGCGGTCATGAGACGACTAAAGGAAGAGCTCGGATTTTCTGTTCCCGTTGTTAAAGCTTTCGAGTTCGTATATAAGGCTGAGTTTGAGAACGGGTTGACAGAGAATGAATTTGATCATGTTTTTACCGGTGTATACAATGGACCGGTGACCCCTGACCCCAATGAAGTACAGGATTATGTATGGCTGTCGCCGGAGGCAATTGAACAGGAACTGGAGCAGTCTGCCGGGAAATATACAGCCTGGTTCATTATAGCCTTTCCCATCTTATTAAAACACCTGAAAGACCATAATTTAACCACCTGTTTTAAAACTGATAATCCATGAGCCAGGGAATAGATCCGGATATGTTGAAGATGTTTAGAAAGATCATTACGGGCGTTTCTGCAATTATTTTGTGGGCACTGATTACCATGACATTAGGCATATACCTGGGATGGGCATTTATTTATGAGGGCTTCTATATATTCAACGGTATCTTTTACGCATGGTTTGTTATCAGCCTTGCGGCCCTTGTTTTTTACATTATAAAGGTCTGGAAGAGCTGAATCCGGTAGCAGCCGGCCATCAAATCTTGTGTAAGGAGGGATAGTCAAAAAATAAAAAAACTTTTTCGGATCCGGCAAAGTCAACCCAACTGCCGGCAGCACTGCTGATAGCAAAAATACCGCAGGTAGGAACATTATCTACCCGGATGGCATCAGTGAGCTCATTCACATATTCGGTAATGGCCGGGTTATGTGAAAAAATGGCGAGATGTTGATACTGGTCATCAGTTCCTTCTATTACCTGTTGGAAGACCCGGGTATGCGGCAGATACAGCTCAGGTTTTTCGATGAGATTATCCACACCATACTGCTTCAAAAAATAGGATGCCGTTTTTCTAGCCCTTTTGGCAGGGCTAGAAATAAAAGCATCTATGGGAACTTTTTGATCAAACAAACGCTTCGCCATAAAGGCGGCATCTCGCTTTCCCCTTTCATTCAAAGGGCGGTCAAAATCACTAATTGCGATGTCATCCCAGCTACTTTTTGCGTGCCTGATGAAAAAAATCGTTCTCATTTCAGGGGAATCTGCTTATAGGATAATTAGCGGTAATCTTTCAAAAGATGTTTAAAAATGCTAAATCGCATAGGAATGCAGGATCTAAAAACGGGTGCCAATGATTCAATGTTGCAACAAAAACCAAGCCAATGCACCCCCTGTTAATAACCCCGAACATTTTTTCCTTCCATATAATTTATGAAGGCCTTGTTAACCACCCTGTTACCTCCGGGAGTGGGATAGTTGCCCGTAAAATACCAGTCGCCGGTATTGGTGGGGCAGGATACATGAAGGTTTTCAATATTCTGGTAAATGACGTGTACGGCTATGTTTACGTCCGGAGGCGTAATAAGTTGTGCGATCTTTTGCGATATCTCTTCTGCAGAGAATGGTTTATACATTCTTTGCACAATATTCTCTGTGTGCAACTGGTTGGTCCGCTCCAGCTCTTTACATGCGGCGTACAGGTCCGGCAGTAAATTATCCATTTTACGGTCTTTGATCAGTTCAATGGCTGCCTGGAATGCTATAAAATCCCCAAGCTTGCTCATGTCTATGCCGTAGCAGTCCGGGTAGCGGATCTGTGGTGCCGATGATAAAATGATAACCCGTTTGGGATCCAGCCGGGCCAGCATGCGGATGATACTTTCACGCAGGGTGGTGCCCCGCACGATGGAATCATCAATTACCACTACTGTGTCTTCCTTTTTACGGATAGAACCATATGTAATATCATATACGTGCTGCACCAGTTCATTACGGCTCACATCTTCGGTAATGAATGTGCGCATTTTCACATCCTTGTTGGTGATCTTTTCCACCCGGATACGCCGGTTGACCATTTCCGACAGCTTTTCATCGTCAAAATCTTTACCCCAGGACAAAATACGTTCCACTTTCACTTTGTTCAAGTAATCTTCCATACCTTTTAAAAGTCCGTAAAACGCAATTTCCGCAGTATTGGGAATGAACGAAAAAACAGTATTTTTTAGATCGTTGTTGATGGCCTTCAGCACATCATCGCTCATATGATATCCCAGTGCGGTACGCTCCTTGTATATTTTTTCATCATTACCGCGGGAAAAATAGATCCTTTCAAAGCTGCAGGCCTTTCTTTCTTTCGGCTCCGTTATCTGCTCCAGCTGGTAAGAACCATCTGCCCGGACGATAAGGGCACAACCTGGCTTCAGTTCCTGTACTTCTTTTTCTCCTACATTAAAAGTGGTCCGTATCGCGGCTCTTTCAGATGCTCCTACGATCACTTCATCGCTGATATAATAATAGGAAGGACGTATACCGTGCGCATCCCGCAGGATAAAGCTATCCCCATTCCCGATCAGCCCGCCTACATGGAATCCGCCGTCAAACAGTTTTACGGATTTTTTTAATACGTTCACAATATCCAGCTTCTCAGGATGCAGCTCATCTTCTTTTACAAGGAAATGGTGCACTACTTCCATCATAGCCGCCAGGTCACTTTGCTTCTGGAAAACACCCGGTTCAATATTTACGAGGGAAAACAGCTCTTCCGTATTTACCAGGTTAAAATTTCCCGCCAGCGCCAGGTTCAGGGCGGGGACGGTATGCCTTTTTATAAAAGGGTGGCAAAATTCAACATTGTTTTTGCCCTGGGTGCCATAACGGAGATGACCCAGCAGAAGCTCTCCCAGGAAGCGGAAATTACCCTTCAGCAGCCCGGGATGCTTTTTGATGTCCGGCTGATACAGCTCCAGTTCGGCCAGCTCTTCGTTGATCTGGCGGAACAGATCCGCGATTGCCATATTCTGAATGCTCCTTATGCGGTGCATAAAGGGGTATCCCGGCTCCGTATCCAGCTTTATCGCTGCGATCCCCGCTCCATCCTGTCCCCGGTTATGCTGCTTTTCCATCAGCAGGTACAGCTTGTTCAAGCCGTACATCACCGTACCATACTTTTGAAGGTAATAAGAGAAAGGCTTTCTTAATCGTACGAATGCCAAGCCGCATTCATGTTTTATGGGATCGCTCATGGAGTGATTTAAAGAAGCCGCAAAGTTAGGAGATAAAAAAGGAATCTTCTAATACAAATTACGCTATTTAACATTCCTCCATCAAATGCTGTGAAAGCGATACCCGGCTGCTTATAAAGTACTAATCATTGAAGATCAAAAGGTTAATTTCCTTGAATCCGTGTAGTAACAGGGACTTCGTCGCCACTTTCCTGCTGGTAATATCTGCACAAAATAACATCGAAAATATATCAGACCCTGTTTTCAATATGCCTGGCTAAAAGATCCAGCTTTTGATGGTCCCCGGAGGGTAGCAATTTGTTGGCTTTTTCCCGGTTTTTAGTAACTTCATTCGCAAACTACACTGCATGTCTTCTGTCTCGGGAAACAATTCCGGCTCCCATCTTCAGCGTACACTTGGACCATTCATGTTATGGGGATTGGGGGTAGGATATGTCATCTCCGGTATGTATTTTGGCTGGAACCTTGGCCTGGCGGAAGGAGGTACCTATGGATTGGGGCTGGCAACCATCCTGATCATCCTGTTGTATGTTACCTTTACTTTTTCTTACACAGAGCTTGCCTGTGCTATACCTAAAGCAGGCGGGGTATTCGACTATGCTACCCGTGCCCTGGGAAAAGATGCAGGGTTCCTGGCGGGAATGGCGCAGATCATTGAATTTGTATTTGCACCCCCGGCCATTGCGGCCGCTATAGGCGCCTATTTTCATTTGTTCTTTCCGCAGATACCGGTAACCGTTATAGCCATAGCAGCATACGTGCTGTTTACCGGACTGAATATATATGGTGTCAGGGCTGCCGCTACCTTTGAGCTGGTAGTTACCATACTGGCGGTAGTGGAGCTGCTGATATTTGCCGGCGCCACGCTTCCCCATTTCGATATTGAAAATATTAAAGCCAATGCAATGCCAAACGGCTGGAAAGGAGTGTGGGCTGCTATCCCCTTTGCCATCTGGTTTTTCCTGGCAATAGAAGGAGTTGCCAATGTGGCCGAGGAGGCGGTAAACCCGCAGCGAAATGTGCTGATCGGGTTTGGCTCGGCGTTGCTGACACTGATCGTCTTGTGTATCCTTACCTTTTTGTCAGCAGTAGGGGTAGCAGGCTGGGAAGCGATCGTGTATCCAACGCCGGGAGCAGAACCCTCCGACTCACCGCTTCCCCTGGCACTGGCAAAAATTACAGGTGATAATGCATGGTTATACCACCTGCTGATCTCTATCGGCTTGCTTGGGCTGGTAGCGTCCTTTCATGGTATCATCCTGGCAGCGGGCAGGGCCACGTTTGAGTTTGGCAGGGTGGGTTATATTCCAAAGCTGTTTGGAAAAGTGCATGGACGGTTCAAAACCCCTGCCAATGCACTCCTGGTCAATATGGGCATTGGTATCTTAGCGTTGCTGACCGGCAAAACCGGTCAGATCATTACCCTGGCGTGTTTTGGAGCCCTTACCCTGTATATCTTTTCTATGGTCACCCTGATAACACTCCGTAAAAAAGAACCGGGTATGGAAAGACCATTTCGCGCTCCTTTATATCCGTACTTTCCTGTGATCGCATTGATTATCGCCATAATTTCGCTTATTGCCATGATCACGCTGAACGGGATGCTTGCCCTGGTGTATTTCGGGATAGTGTTTATCAGTTATGTATGTTTTCGTCTATTTGTAAAAAAATAATGTATGCCTCCAACTACTGCTGCAAAACTTATTAAACAACTGGCAGATCAGAATATCCAAAAGGTAAAGCTGGCCATAACGGACATGGATGGTGTATTGCGGGGTAAGGTCATCAGCTTCGAAAAATTTACATCTATTGCGGAAAGCGGATTCGGGTTCTGCGATGTGGTATTCGGCTGGGATTCGGGGGATGTGGCATATGACAATGTGCAGGTGACCGGTTGGCATACCGGTTACCCCGATGCAACAGCAACCATCGATCTGTCCACTTTCAGGCGGGTTCCCTGGGATGGAGACATCCCGTTTTTCCTGGCAGACTTTGCGGGCAATCCGAACAATTGTGCGCCGGTATGCCCCAGGGCCTTGCTGCGGCAGGTGATACAATCGGTGCAGAAGGCAGGATACCAGGCCTTTTGTTCGCAGGAGTTTGAATGGTTCAACCTGGTGGACAACAGCAACCAACTATATGAAGGCAAGTTCCGGGACCTGATCCCCATGACCAACGGCATGTTCGGCTATTCGGTATTAAGGGCTTCGCAGCGCAGCGCTTTTTTCAACGATCTGTTTGACTTAATGAAAAAGTTTGGGGTGCCCCTGGAGGGTATCCATACCGAAACCGGCCCTGGGGTATACGAAGCCGCTATCACCTATTCTCATCCACTGGAAGCGGCAGACAGGGCGGTATTGTTTAAAAGCGGGGTGAAGGAGATCGGGTATCGCCATGGTGTATTGCCCACCTTCATGGCAAAGTTCAGCGAAAGCCTGCCCGGCTGCAGCGGGCATGTACACCAAAGCCTGTGGTCTGCAGATAGCAAAAAGAACCTGTTTTACGATAAAAAAGCCAGCCATAACATCAGCTCACTGATGGAGAGTTATATAGCAGGGCAGCTGTATTGCCTGCCATATATATTACCCATGTATGCGCCTACTGTTAACAGTTATAAGCGCCTGGTGGAAGGCGCCTGGGCGCCAACTACGCTTACCTGGGCGGTAGACAATCGTACAACCGCGTTGCGGGCATTGCCGGGCGGTGAAAAATCAGCACGGCTGGAAACCCGCGTGGTGGGGTCCGACTCCAACCCGTACCTGGCCATAGCGGCCTGTCTTGCTTCCGGTTTATACGGCGTGAAAAAGAAAATGAAGCTCAAAGAGCCGGCCACTATCGGCAACGGATATACGAATACTAAAAACGGCATATTACCCGCGAACCTCTGGACAGCCACACAAGCCATGAAAACCTCCGACCTGCCGAAAGAGCTTTTTGGTGAAGCGTTTGTAGCCCATTTTACCGCCACCCGCGAATGGGAATGGCGCCAGTTCAGCAAAGTGGTTACAGACTGGGAACTGAAAAGGTACCTGGAAATTATCTGATATGTTACGTTTTTATTTTTCCTGAATGAGAACCTTTCTTTTATTGTTTATGCTGGCTGCCGTGTCTGAGACAAAGGCGCAATTGTCTGTTGAGGATATTAAACTGCTTGAATTGGGTCAGAAGTTTGAAGATGCCGTGGAAGCTATATCCGGAAAATTTGATGACAATGTAACGGTATACCAGGGCGAAACGCACGATACCTACAGAATAATTGCTCCTCAAACAGACTCTTCCTGGATCACAAAAAAGAACAGGGTCCTGTTTGATACCTATGGCGACGCCAGGATCACTTTCCAGTTTGCCAAAGAAGCGCTGATCGCGGTAGAGATAAGGTTTGAATTTACGGCAGAAGAGCATCAAAAAGAAAGCTTTGAACAAACACTACGATCCATTGTATCGGGCTTTTCCCGGGATGGCGATTTTTTTGCATTGAAAAACCCTCCGGGACAGGAGTTTAACATTAATAAGATCGTGCAGGAAGTGAAAACAAACTGCAGCAGTAAAACAGACAATGAGGCGTATCAGAAACAGTCCGCCTTTATGGGCACCACCGCCTGGGAAGTACATAAAAGAGTTAACAATATCCCACGACATAAATTAGTTACTTTGCAGGTTTACAAAACAGCCATGACCGCTTTTCCCTATTCCGGCTGTGTGGCAGTAGCAGAGCTGATTGTGAGCAATGAAAACTTTATCAACCTGTATAATAGTTTAAACGCCGCAAAAATCCAGTATGAAGAAATGGAGATAGAAGAATAATGTGACGATCCTTAATTAGTAAATCACCATATAATATATGATTTTCGAGAAAGTGCACCAGTTTAATTTTCCCACTACCATTCGTTTCGGTGCGAATGCGGTGAAGGAGTTGCCGGCATATTTAAAAGCCAACGGATTAAAAGCACCATTGATCGTGACAGACCCGAATGTTGCACAACTACCGTTCTTTAAAAACATTGTATCCGACCTGCAGGCAAACGGGATCTCCGTGGAAGTATTTTCAGATATTCACAAAAACCCGGTGAAATCGGATGTTTACAAAGGAGTAGATGCCTGGGATAACACCGGCAGGGACAGTGTGGTTGGGATCGGCGGGGGCGCCGGGCTGGATGTAGCCAGGGCAATATTACTCCGTATCAATCACCGGGAAGACCTCTTCAAATACGATGACCTGGTAGGCGGGGATATCTATGTGACCAATGATGTGCCGCATTTTATCACCATTCCTACCACATCCGGGACGGGCAGTGAAGTAGGGCGCAGCGCTATCATCGCAGATGATGAGACCCACCAGAAGAAAATATTGTTTTCACCAAAGCTGCTGGCAAGAGTCGTTTTTGCTGATCCATTGCTGACGATGGATATCCCGGCGCCGATAACTGCAGCAACAGGTATGGATGCGCTAACACATAACATGGAAGCTTATCTGGCGAAAAACTATCACCCGATGTGCGACGGCATTGCACTGGAAGGTATCAGGCTGATAGATGAGTCACTTGAAAGGGCCACCAACAAATCCGACCTGGAGTCCAGGAGTAAAATGTTGCTGGGTTCCATGATGGGTGCTATTGCTTTCCAGAAAGGACTGGGTGTAGTACACTCCCTTGCGCATCCTTTATCTTCTTTGCTGGATACCCACCATGGGTTGGCCAATGCGGTAAACATTCCCTACGGCATGGAATTCAACATTGAAGGCTTTGAAGATAAGTTTGAGCGTATGGCACAGGTGCTGAAGCTGAAAGAACAAACCGGCGCAGCCGTGGTGCAATACCTTTTTGACCTGAATACTAAAGTGAATATTCCTCACCACCTCCGGGATATCGGGGTGAAGATGGAGCATGTTGAAACACTGGCCGACCTTGCCTTCGCGGATTTTGCCCATCCCAACAATCCCAAGCCGGTATCAAGGGAAGATTTTAAACAATTATACCTAAAAGCATTATAATGCCCGAGCGGAAGATCAGGATTGGGGTTACGGACTGCAGCAAGTATGATAACTATGCCAACTGGATAGCAGCATACGGCACGGACATAGAGATTGTAAAACTTACCTATAACCCTGAAAATATAGAAGGGCTGAAGTTGTGCGATGGTGTGCTGCTTACCGGTGGCGAAGATGTGCATCCCCGTTTTTATAACCAGCCCGAAATGTATGATTACTGTTACAAGGATGATGTAAGCGAAGCAAGGGATACATATGAATGGAAGGTACTGGAGCATACAGAAAAACATGGATTACCTGTGCTGGGCATTTGCCGCGGACTGCAGATTGCCAATGCTTTTTTCGGCGGCACGCTTATCCCGGATATTCCTGCCTGGGGTAAGTACAATCATTCCAAATTGCCTGATGACAGCGACCGGTATCATACTGTTTCTGTAGATCCCAACTCGTGGTTGTATGGCATTATCGGGGAAACGGAAGGAACAGTAAACAGTAATCATCACCAGAGTGCAGGACAAATAGGGAAAGGATTGATCGTTTCCGCCTTTTCCCCGGATGGCGTGGTAGAAGCATTGGAGAGAAAGGATCCGGCAGGTAGTGCATTTCTCTGCCTTGTGCAGTGGCACCCGGAACGCATGAAGGATCAGCAAAGTAATTTTGTGCACAGGATCCGTAAGGCTTTTATAGAGGCTGTGGCGGAAAGTAAGCAGTAACATTATAAACAGCATGATATGCAAATAATAAACCCGGCAACAGAAGAACTGATACAGGAAGTTGCAGAAGACAATACTATTTCCATTCAAAAAAAATATGAGCTCGTAAAGTCCGGACAACCGGCATGGGCGAAGAACCCGCTGGAAAAAAGAATAGAGGCGCTCCGCAGATTTTATGAGTTGCTGGAGGAAGAGAAGGAAACACTTGCAAAGACATTGACCAGTGAGGTAGGTAAACCGCTTCAGCAGTCAGTAAATGAGATCAACGGCGCCCGGAAGCGTATTGAATTCTTTTTAAATAAGTCCGCAAAGTGGCTGGCAGATGAATGGATAACAGAAGAGGACGCCACCCGGGAAAAAATAGTATATGAGCCTCTGGGCGTCATTGCCAACATATCGGCCTGGAACTATCCCTACCTGGTAGGTGTAAATGTATTTGTACCGGCATTGATAGGTGGCAATGGTGTGTTGTATAAGCCGTCTGAATATGCTACCCTCACGGGGTTGCATATTCAGCGCCTGTTGTACAAAGCAGGCGTTCCGGAAAATGTTTTCCAGGTGGTGATCGGCCGTGGCGCGGCGGGTCAGGCTTTACTGGAGCTTCCGCTGAACGGTTATTTTTTTACAGGCAGCTACCGCACGGGAAAATATATTGCGGAGCAAACGGCGCCCAGACTGGTGCCAGTGCAACTGGAGCTGGGCGGCAAAGATCCTTTATATGTAATGGATGATGTGGAAGATATTGATGCGGTAGCCGGTGCGGCGCTGGAAGGTGCGGTGTATAATGCGGGACAGAGCTGTTGTGCCGTAGAACGCATTTATGTGCAGGAAAAGATATACGACCGCTTTGTGGACTCCTTTACAGAACAGGCAAAAAAATTAAAGACCGGTAATCCGCTTGATGACGGCATAGATGTGGGACCGCTCAGCAGGAAAGAGCAAATAGCCTTTTTGAGAGAACAGGTATCCGACGCCGTTGGTAAGGGAGGAAAAGTTGTCGCCGGGGGGAAGACCGTGGAAAGGAAGGGATATTTCTTTGAGCCTACCGTTGTTGTAAATGCGAACCACAGGATGAAGCTCATGACGGAAGAATCCTTCGGACCGGTGATCGGTATCCAGAAAGTAAAAGATGATGCGGAAGCCGTGGCCATGATGAAGGATACACCGTACGGGCTGACAGCCGCAGTATATTCCAAAAGTTTTGACCGTGCCGAGCAGGTAATGAAAGATATGGATACAGGCACCGTATACTGGAACTGCTGCGATCGCGTGAGTGCGGGACTTCCATGGTCCGGAAGAAAAAGTTCAGGACTGGGCGCCACACTTTCCTACCACGGTATCCGGGCATTTGTGCAACCCAAAGCATATCATTTAAGGGGATGATGATTATGTAACCGTGTTTGCGCCGGGGATATGTTGCATAGCCCGATAAAATGGGAGATATCATATTAAAGATAATCTTTCCCTGATAAATTCGTTTATGACGGTGTGCTACCGTGAATTGTACCGTCAGGTTAGTACATATTATTATTTTATTATATATTTTTTGCCCTTATAAAAATGATAATGTAATGGATGAAACCCTGGCCATGAACGTTATTGATCTTAAAAAAACAAGGAATGTAATATTGGACACAACCTGCCTGGTCATCACCGGGGAGATCGTTTCATTATTAGCCGGGAGTAATAACTTTTCGTGGGAGGTTACCTTATTTACCTTAGCCGGGGTTATCCTGTTGCTGCTTTTTGCTATGGCAGCTGTAAAGAACCCCTACACTTCACTATTTTCCACTCTTATAATATTTATTATTGTTTCTATATTGTCTGCTGCTGCCAAACCAGGCTTTCTCGGTGGCAGTATCGTGATCAAAATATTTATTCTTATCCATCTTATCCGGGCAATTCCCGATGCCCGCGAAGCACAGGTATTCCTGCGGAAGCAAAAAGAATAGTTGCTTTTGTTGTAAATCGGTTTCTCTTAAGTACTTTCACGCCATGAGCACGATCAGAATCGGAACACGTGACAGTGAGCTGGCAACGTGGCAGGCTAAAAAGGTACAGGCGCTTTTAAAAAGTGAAGGAGTAGAAAGTGAACTGGTACTGATAAAAAGTGAAGGCGATATTAACCTTACTGTACCGCTGTACGAAATGGGTATACAGGGCATTTTCACCCGGGCGCTGGATATTGCATTGCTGGAAAAGAAAATAGACCTGGCAGTGCATTCTTACAAAGATGTGCCAACTGCGTTGGCACAGGGGCTGGTGAAAGCCGCTATCTTAAAAAGAGATTCTTATAAGGACATACTGGTGTTCAAGCCGGGAAATGAAACGTTGCCTGCGGCACTGGGATATAAGGATGGCACATGGCAAAACGCCACCGCCGCAGACCTTGTGATCGCTACGAGCAGCACACGCAGAAAAGCCCAATGGCTCAACCGTTACCCATCGCATATTATTGAAAACCTGCGGGGAAATGTAAACCGCCGGCTACAAAAACTGGCGGAAAGCAGCTGGCAAGGAGCTATCTTTGCGGCAGCCGGGCTGGAAAGGATACAGGTAAGACCGGAAACCAGTATTGAGCTGGACTGGATGCTGCCGGCACCGGCCCAGGGTACCGTAATGGCAGCAGCGCGGGAAGACAATGTTGCCCTGCTGGAGATCTGTGAAAGGCTTAACCACCGGGATACGGATATCTGTACCGGGATCGAGCGGGATTTTCTCAGGTTCCTGGGGGGCGGGTGTGCTACACCGATAGGAGCGCTTGCATACATAAAGGAAGGCCGCCTCCATTTCAGCGGTAACCTCGTATCGGCAGATGGCAGCATAAAAATAGAAACCGAGTGGAGCGGACCGGTAACTGATGCCGGGCAGGTGGGAGAAATGGCGGCAAAAGATATATTAAACAAGGGCGGAACGCCGATCATAGAATCGATTCGCGATGGCGGAGCATAACATACACATATTATCAACCCGGCAACTGAAGAAAGATCTGGTAGAAAAAGCAGCCAGGCGTCATATCCAGGCTGACGCAGAAGCTTTTATCCAGAATATTCCGGAAAGCTCCCGGGAAACTTCGGAAGCTATCCGGACCTTATCGCTTCAACCTGTTGTAGCTGTTTTTACCAGTATCCATGCGGTGGAGGTGGTAAAAGGTGAGCTGGATGGGTTAACACCCTCCTGGGAAATATACTGTACCGGCGGGGCTACCAAAGAAGCGCTGCTTGAAGTTTTTAAAGAGGAAAATATAATTGCCACCGCAAAGAACGCCAGCGGATTGGCCGAAAAAATATTACAGCAGGGACAAATAAAGGAAGTATTTTTTTTCTGCAGCAGGCAAAGGCTGAATGATCTTCCGGAAACACTTGCTGCAGGTGGCGTAAAAGTAAATGAGCTGGTGGTATACCAAACGGTTGGCACACCGGTGGTAATTGATAAGGAATATGATGCCATCCTGTTTTTCAGCCCAAGCGGCGTACATAGCTTTTTTTCCGTGAATACTATTCCGCTCAGCACCACTTTGTTCTCCATAGGTAAAACAACCACGGCTACTATTGGGTCCTATTGTGGAAACGAAGTGATCACCAGTCAGTGGCCCGGGGAAGCAACCCTGGTAGATCTTGTAATAGATTATTTTGCAAAGACCGCCGGGGAGATAAATAATACCAATCATTAATTTACGGATACAGGTAACGATTACAAAACTTCGCAGATGGTTTGTAATAGTTCACCACAAAAAAGACAGACAGATGAAAAATGATTTGTTGCTGAAGACATTGAGAGGAGAAGCCACCAGCCGGCCGCCGGTATGGATGATGCGGCAGGCAGGGCGTTACCTTCCCGAATACATGGTATTACGGGAAAAATACGGCTTTTTTGAAAGGTGCCAGACCCCGGAGCTGGCCTGCGAGATCACCTTGCAGCCGGTTGATATCATCGGCGTGGATGCTGCCATTCTTTTTTCAGATATCCTGGTGGTGCCGCAGGCGATGGGACTGGAAGTGCAGCTGGTAGAAAGCAAAGGCCCTTACCTGCCCGAGCCGGTGAAAACAAAAAAGGATATGCAACGGGTAAGGGTACCCGATGTGCACGAAACCCTGCAATATGTTTTTGACGCCGTCGGGCTTATTAAGAAAGAGCTGAACGGAAGGGTGCCGCTGATAGGCTTTGCCGGCGCTCCCTGGACGATCCTCTGTTATATGGTACAGGGCAAAGGCAGCAAAACCTTTGACGAAGCAAAGGCTTTTTGCTATACCCAGCCGGCGCTGGCAGATGAGTTGTTACAGATGATCACCGATACCACTATTGCTTATTTGAAAGCGCAGGTGAAAGCCGGCGCCGATACGGTGCAGGTATTTGACAGTTGGGGCGGACTGCTGGGTCCGCAGGATTTTGAGCATATTTCGCTGAAGTATATACGCCAGATCGTAACGGCGCTGAAAGACGAGGCGCCGGTGATCGTATTTGCCAAAGGCGCCTGGCACAGCCTCGATGCCATGGCTGCCACGGGGGCCGCAGGATTGGGCATCGACTGGTGTATTACCGCACAGAATGCGCGTAAGTTCGCAGGGAACGCGGTGACGCTCCAGGGTAATTTTGACCCGGCTAAGCTGCTGTCACCCATTCCTGTTATACAGCAGGAAGTAAAAAATATGATACGTTCCTTCGGGAACAGCAGGTATATTGCCAACCTGGGACACGGCATACTGCCGAATGTGCCGGTAGATCATGCCCGTGCCTTTGTAGATACCGTAAAAGAAAGCGAAGGACTGTTTGCCTGATATCGCTGAACAAGCGGGCTGATAAATCTTACCCGGTGGCTGATCATGATCAGCCACAATAACAGGCATACGGAAGACCTTTGAAAAAATGTATTGTATGGAAACAGCTATTCATTCCACAACAACACTTACCAGGGAAAACTGGATCAGTTATATTCACCAGCTGCAGGACCATATTTGCCGGGCGCTTGAAAAGACCGATGGTAAAGCCGTTTTCGTGGAAGACAGGTGGGAGCGTGATGGCGGTGGTGGCGGTAAAACACGCGTGATAACAAATGGCAACGTGCTGGAAAAAGGTGGTGTCAACACCTCCGTAGTATATGGAAAAGTGACCGACGCAATGCGTAACCAGTTAAAGATAAGCGGCGATTCCTGGTTTGCCTGCGGCTTGAGCATGGTATTGCATCCGCTGAATCCTTTTGTGCCTACCACGCATGCCAACTGGCGTTATTTTGAATTGTATGACGCGGAGGGGAATATAACAGACCGCTGGTTTGGCGGCGGCGCTGACCTTACGCCCTATTATCTTTTTGAGGAAGACGCCCGTCATTTCCATAAAACACTCTGCGACGCTATCACGCCGTTCGGAGAAAACCTGTATCAGCAATATAAGCAGGACTGCGACGAATACTTCAGTAACAAGCACCGCAACAATGAGATGCGCGGTATCGGCGGGGTATTCTACGACCACCTGCGCGCCCAGACACAGGAGGAAGCGGACAGGCTTTTCGCCTTCCAGCAGGCCAACGGCAATTGTTTTACGGAAGCCTATATACCTATCGTAGAAAAAAGAAAAAATATCCCCTGGAACGGAACCCACAAATACTGGCAGGAGATCCGTCGCGGGCGTTATGTAGAGTTCAACCTGATACATGACCGCGGCACTATCTTCGGACTGAAGACCAATGGAAGAACGGAAAGCATCCTGATGAGCCTGCCGCCTACCGTAAGGTTCGATTATGATTACCAGCCGGCGCCCGGTTCAGAGGAAGCCAGGCTGCTGGATGCCTGTCAGCATCCGAAGAACTGGATATGATATACGCATGATATTAACCGGTTGCGATTCCATAGATAAAGAATTAATTTTGCGCCTGTAACAGCTTATTGATTGGTATCTTCAGCAACCACATTTTAATTTCGCCGCATGTATTTACAAAAAAGGAACAGGATACTCAGGAAGAATGCCGCCATCAGGAGCATGGTGACGGAAACAACGCTTACGCCCAATGACTTTATATTACCCGTATTTGTAGACGAAGGAGAAAATATCCGGTTTGAGATCCCGTCCATGCCCGGCTATTACCGTTATTCGCTGGACCTGCTGGTACCGGAGGTGAAAGCCGTCTGGACGATGGGTATCAAAAGCGTGCTGATCTTTGTAAAAGCAAAAGATGAAGTAAAAGATAATACGGGAAAAGAAGCCTGGAACCCCGACGGGCTCATGCAGCGCACTGTAAAAGCCATTAAAGATGCCGTTCCGGAAATGGTGGTGATGACGGATGTAGCGCTGGACCCTTATTCCATATATGGACACGACGGTATTGTAAAAGATGGCAGGATACTGAACGATGAAACCGTGGAGGCATTGGTAAAGATGAGCCTGAGCCATGCCGCCGCCGGCGCTGATTTCGTAGCGCCGAGCGATATGATGGATGGCCGTATCGGGGTTATCCGGAAAGCCCTGGAAGAAAACAACCATACCGAAACAGGCATCATGGCTTACAGCGCCAAATATGCATCCTGTTTTTACGGTCCCTTCAGGGATGCGCTGGATAGCGCTCCGGGGTTTGGTGATAAAAAGACCTACCAGATGAATTTTGCCAACCGTAAGGAAGCTGTTACCGAGGTGCTGCAGGATGTGGAAGAAGGAGCGGATATCGTGATGGTAAAGCCGGCCATGGCTTACCTGGATATTATCAGGGAAGTAAAAAACACTGTAACCATCCCGGTGAGTGCCTATCATGTCAGCGGGGAATATGCCATGATCAAAGCTGCGGCAAAAATGGGATGGCTCGATGAAGACAAAGCGATCCTTGAAAGCCTGACCGCCATCAAAAGAAGCGGCGCTGACCTGATCGCCAGCTATTTTGCGAAAGATGCCGTGAAGCTGCTGCAGGGCTGATATTTTCCCGTCAGGGGTATAAACATTTGAGGATACGGGAGATTCCCATAGCTTTACAATATTGTGTGCTTGATCGCAGATGATGTGATGCGCATCAACAGATTGTTAATATCACCGCAAGCTGGTAGCTGCCCGGTGCTTAAAAGCTATATTACACTGTATGAAACACTTATCTATACTGTTTGCGGCATTATTTTTCCAGAACCTTCCACCTGCTTCGGGACAATCGGATAATGATATGAATCATTTATTATGGGAGATCTCAGGGAACGGGTTGGGGAAACCCTCCTATCTCTATGGAACCGTGCATATGATCTGTGAAAAGGATTTTTTCATGAAAGATCCATTGAAAGAAAAATTCTCCGGGGCTGATAAGCTTTACCTGGAGGTGGATATGGATGACCCGGCGCTGAACATGAAGATGTTGCAGCATGCCATGCTGCAGAATAAAAAGCTGAGCGATTTTTTTTCGCCGGAGGATTATGCAAGATTGAATGATTTCTTCAGGGATTCTATAAAGATGCCGCTGACTATGCTGAGCACCATGAAGCCCTTCACGCTTTTCAGCCTGATGTTGATGAAAGCCCTGCCTTGTGATAAGCAGAAATCGTATGAGCTGACCTTTGTGGAAATGGCAAAGGAGCAATCGAAAGAAGTGCTTGGACTGGAAACAATTGAAGACCAGATGAAAGTATTTGACGATATGCCCGACTCTGTGCAGGCACAAATGGTGATGCGGTATGTGGATGAGTTTTCCAGCCAGCGGGATGAGTTTAATAAGCTGGTGGAAAATTATAAGAACCAGGACCTGGATGCCCTGTACCAGGGCATACTTGCTTCTCCCGATATGGCCGGCGCGCAGGATGTTTTACTTTTCAATCGCAACCGGCGCTGGATTCCCGTCATTTCGGAAGCCATTAAAAAAGAGCCTGTTTTTATAGCGGTAGGGGCCGGGCACCTGCCTGGTGAGCAAGGTGTGATCCGGTTGCTGCAAAAAGAAGGATATACGGTCGTTCCTGTAAAATAGTTGCTGGAAGTGTAGTCCATCGGAAGTACAACAAATTAATAATTAAAGCGTTATGCTTTCATGTACAAGTTAATTGCTTTTATCCTGGCTGTTGTATGCTGTTGGGGATGTTCTTCCCAAAAAGGCGTTCCGGATGTTTCCGGTATTAACGTGCCCCTGCAGTTGCAGCGCTTTGAGCAGGATTTTTTCAATATTGATACCAATGATGTGGAGGCCGGAGTGCCTGTTTTGCACCAGCAATATCCCTACTTCCTCGGAGATTTTGTACAGCACATCCTCGGGCTTTCCCTTCAGGATGCTGAAAAGACCAACGAAGCGATCAGGATATTTTTAAGGGACTACAGGCTGGTAAAGGATACTGCAGATCAGGTATTCGGCAATTTTTCTCCCATAGAAAAAGAGATAGCACAGGGACTGAAATACGCGAAGCATTATTTCCCCGATTACCCGCTCCCGGAAAAGATCATCACCTTTATCGGTCCGCTGGATGCAATTTTTCAGACGCCGTTAGGCAAAACCGGCGACGTGATCACACAGGATGCCCTGGCGGTGGCGCTGCAATTGCACCTGGGAGAAAATGCATCGCTATATCAAAGCCAGGTGGCACAAACCATCTTCCCACAGTATGTATCCCGCAGGTTTACGCCGGACTATATTGCCGTTAACTGCATCAGGAATGTCGTGGATGATATATATCCTGGCACACCACCCAGGTCGTTGCTGGATCATGCCATAGATAAGGGAAAAAGATTGTACCTGCTGGATAAATTTATGCCATATACCCCTGACTCCATTAAGACCGGCTATACCGCCAAACAATTGAAGGACTGTTATGCAAATGAAGGACTGATCTGGAGCTTCCTGGCACAGAACAACCTGATCTTTCAAACGGATCCTTTACGCATACAGTCCTATGTAGAAGAAGGTCCGTATACACAGGAGCTCGGGGAAGGCTCGCCCGGTAATATAGCCCTGTTCATCGGGTGGCAGATCGTAAAAAAGTACATGGAGACTTTTCCCGAAACTTCCCTCTCAGCTTTGCTGGAAACAGATGCGCAAACCATATTGCACCAATCGAAGTACAAGCCTAAATAATATCGGCCCGATCTGTCCCGGAGTTTTACCTTTCTGCATAACCTTTGTATTTTTGAGCGGATGTTTATTAAGTGTACCGAACAGGAGAAATTGATTTTTGAGAAGGTAGCCGACGCTGCTGCCGGTCTTGGCGTAGAAGCTTATATTATTGGCGGCTTTGTCCGCGATAAAATCATAGGAAGGGAATCGAAGGATGCCGACATTGTATGCCTGGGAGACGGAATTGCCCTGGCAAACGAAACCGCCCGTTTTTTTTCACCCGCCCCCAAAGTTTCGTTCTTCAAAAATTTCGGCACCGCCCATATACGGGTAAATGATTTAGATATAGAATTTGTAGGCGCCCGCAAGGAAAGCTACCGTTCCAACTCCCGTAAGCCCGAAGTAGCGCCGGGAACGCTGGAAGATGACCAGAAGCGAAGGGATTTTACGATAAACGCGTTAGCAGTCAGCCTGAACAGCAAGGATTTCGGAGCGCTGATAGATCCCTTTGAAGGCATGAAAGCCATTGAGGAAAAGATCATCAGGACGCCCCTGGATCCCGAGCAAACCTTCAGTGACGATCCCCTGCGTATGATGCGTGCCATCAGGTTTGCTTCCCAGTTGCAGTTCAGCATTGACGACACCACCTGGAAGGGGATCGTAAAAAGTAACCACAGGATCAGGATCGTGTCGCAGGAACGCATCACGGATGAGCTGAACAAGATACTACTGAGCCCGAAGCCATCTGTAGGCCTTGATCTTTTATACCGGTCAGGCATACTCGCCATTATTTTCCCCCAGATGATTGCCCTGGCAGGCGCTGAATATATTGACGGAATGGGGCATAAGGATAATTTTTATCACACACTCCAGGTGGTGGATAATATCTCTGTGCATACAAATGATCTGTGGCTGCGCTGGGCCGCCCTGCTGCATGATATCGGCAAGCCGGCCACCAAACGGTTTGAAGAAGGGCATGGCTGGACCTTTCACGGGCATGAAGTGGTAGGAGGGCGCATGGTGCCTAAAATTTTCGCCCAGCTCAAGCTGCCGATGGACAACAAAATGCGGTTTGTAAAAAAGCTGGTAGAGCTGCATCTCCGCCCGATCAGTCTGACGAAGGAAAACATTACGGACTCGGCTATCCGCCGGCTGCTTTTTGACGCCGGCGATGATATAGATGCTTTGATGATGCTGTGTAAGGCCGATATCACTTCCAAGAACAGGCAAAAGGTAAAAAAGTATATCGATAATTTTGAAATGGTGCGGTACCGGCTGGAAGAGGTAGAAACAAGTGATAAGATCAGGAACTGGCAGCCACCGATCACCGGGGAAATGATAATGGAGGTGTTCGGTATTCCTCCCTGCAGGCACGTGGGGGATATAAAGAACGCCATAAAAGAGGCTATCCTGGATGGAGATATAGAAAACAACTACGAAGCTGCATTCAACTATATGCTGCAGGTGGCCGAAGGGTTGAACCTGCACCCGGTAAAATCATGATTGCGGTTATCAGGCATGTATTAACTCCTTTATTTATATTAACTTTGACCTTTAAAAAAACCTTTAAATTCAATCCATTATCATGGCCGTTTTAAAATTCAGGATCTACTTTGAGGAAGATGATAGTATATACCGGGATATCGCTATTAAACATACTCAAACTTTTTTTGATCTTCACAGCGCCATCCTGGGCAGCTTTGAATTTGACAATAAACACCAGGCAACTTTTTACAGGAGCAATGATAACTGGGCCCGCGGCAGGGAAATAAGCCTGCAGAAATATGATAAGTCCTACAAGGTAGCCCCGTTGATAATGGCAGAAACGCTTATAAGCTCAGAAATAAAAAACCCTAATGAGCGGTTCATATATGTTTATGACTTTGCAAAGAACTGGACTTTTTTAGTGGAGCTGATCAATGTTTCAAAAGAAGAAAGCTCCAAGCTCAGTTATCCCGCTGTTACCCGCACAGAGGGCATCGCACCCAGCCAGTATGGTACCAAGAGCATTCTCGGGGATAAATTTGTGGATGTAGAAGAAAAATACGACCTCACCAAAAACATGGAAGGCTTTGAAACAGAGGGAGATGATTCGGAGGACGCATCGGAAGATCAGGGTGCAGATGAGGCGGAAGAAGAATAAGCATCTTTTTACCAAGGATTTCCCGTCCTATCTTTGCAGTTATGGTGCGTATAGGAAATATTGAATTGCCGGACTTTCCGCTATTATTGGCTCCCATGGAGGATGTAAGCGACCCTCCTTTCCGGGCAGTATGCAAGGACAATGGAGCAGACCTGATGTATACCGAGTTCATTTCCAGCGAAGGGTTGATTCGTGATGCGATCAAGAGCCGGAAAAAGTTGGATATATTTGATTATGAGCGTCCTGTAGGGATACAGATCTTTGGCGGTGATGAGGAAAGCCTGTCTCTCGCAGCAAAAATTGTGGAAGTTACCCAGCCTGATCTGCTGGATATCAATTTTGGTTGTCCTGTAAAAAAAGTAGCGTTGAAAGGAGCCGGTGCAGGTGTATTGAAGGATATTGACCTGATGGTGCGCCTGACATCAGCGGTGGTTAAATCCACCAGCCTGCCGGTAACGGTAAAAACCCGGCTGGGCTGGGACGATAACAGCCTGAACATAGAAGAAGTGGCAGAGCGGCTCCAGGATGTGGGCATCAAAGCTTTGGCAATACACGGAAGGACCCGCACCCAGATGTATAAGGGCAGCGCCGACTGGACGCTGATCGGCAAGGTGAAGAACAATCCCCGTATCCATATTCCCATCTTCGGCAACGGCGATATAGACTCTCCCGAAAAAGCATTGGAATACAAAAACCGTTATGGAGTGGACGGCATCATGATCGGCAGGGCTGCCATAGGCTACCCCTGGATCTTCCAGGAGATCAGCCATTACCTGCAGACGGGCGAACATGCGACACCTCCTACACTGGAAGACCGTATTGCGGTTTGCCGGAAGCATTTGCACAAGTCGGTGGAATGGAAAGGACCGGTAGTGGGGATACTGGAAATGCGCCGTCACTATTCCAATTACCTGAAAGGATTACCGGGCATCAAAGAGTTCCGGCAGCGGCTGGTGGTACTAAGTACAGTAGAGGAAATTGATGCAGTATTGGATGAGGTGTATGCCCATTACAAAGGATATGTTTTTGAAAAAGCGGCTATCGAGCTGATCAATTACCACGAAAAATGCCCGGTAAATTGAGAAACTTAATATTTTGATAGCCAAAAACCCTATTTTTGCAGCCCCAAAGCCGGAAGGCATTGAAATTACCTGGCGAGGTAGCTCAAGCGGGTCGTAGTTTTTCAAAGCGACAAAGGAGCTTTAGAAAAACAAGATCCCGATGAACGAAGTGATATCGGGATTAGCGCATCGGATTCATATCCGCTGCGGCGGACGGCAGCTCAAGACCTACTTTGCCAACTAAAAATATAACGTTAAAAGTTACCTGGCGAGGTAGCTCAGCTGGTTAGAGCATCGGATTCATAACCCGAAGGTCGGCAGTTCAAGTCTGCTCCTCGCTACCACTCAAAAGCCCGTAAACTATGCGGGCTTTTTTATGATCTACACCGTATACATTTTATACAGCGACCGGTGCAACAAGCATTACACCGGATTTACTTCAGACCTGGAATCGCGCCTGTATTCTCACAATCATGCAGGCAAGGACTGGACGGCAGGATACCGTCCATGGCGACTGATCTTTTCAAGGCAATTTGATGATAAACGAAAAGCGATGGACTACGAAAAGTGGTTAAAAACAGGTACAGGCCGGGACTTTATCAGGAAATTGCCTCATTAGCATCGGATTTATATCCGCCGCGGCGGACGGCAGTTCAAGTCTGCTCCTCGCTACCACTCAAAAGCCCGTAAACTATGCGGGCTTTTTTTATGATCTACACCGTATACATTTTATACAGCGACCGGTGCAACAAGCATTACAC
>Ga0222429_100521_pt1 | contig 26350 bp, 32 predicted proteins | sample 1B50Ametagenome_FD_182475 | JGI IMG/M metagenome (GOLD analysis project Ga0222429, IMG submission 182475) | Enriched microbial communities from leaf-cutter ant dump, University of Wisconsin, Madison, United States - 1B50A (version 2) | ecosystem: Environmental > Terrestrial > Nest > Insects nest...
CTCAGTGTACTCAATGCTGTTAAAAATAAATTGTTAGCAAGAGTGGTAGCAGTTGTTAATAAACAAGAATTATATGTGAAAAAAACAGCATGACTCTATTTGTTTTTGTCATAGAAATCGGCGGCATCTAAAATAATATTTCGCCGCGCTGCGGCTCGTATACTGACTAATCCCGTATTACTACAAATATTCACGGTACGCTGCACCTTTTTCTTTACTTTTCATGAAGCTCATTCAGCCGTTTTCCTTCGTCATTGGAAAACCGGCGGTGTTTGGGTTCACTGATCATTTGTTTACGGCAGAATACTGTTATGTTCTGATAGCAGGTATACCCGTCTTAAAGATGACGTGCCATACGGCTTATTTTCTTTTAATAATATGTTCATCCAACAGGTCCAATACAGATCTTCTATAAGTGGCGCCTATTGGTAGCTGGTCATTCCCGACCTTCAGACGGTTCCCTTCCAGGGCTGCTATTCTGTTCACTGCCGCCAGGTAGGAGTTATGTATACGTACAAACAGGTTGCGGGGAAGCTCGTTTTCCAGTTCTTTCAGGGTGAGCAGTGTCATTATTTTTCCGGCGTCTGTAACAAATTCCAGGTAATTTCCTTTGCTTTCTATGTAATGAATATCATTGATCAGCACTTTCACCATTTTGTTCCTGACACCGGTCTTTATAAAAAGGAACTCCTTTTGCGACGGAATACCGGCAGAAAGGCCTTCATTTTCAGGTTGGCTGATGATCCTTTTCACCGCTTTCAGAAACCGGTCAAAAAGAACCGGCTTTAACAGGTAGTCTGTCACATTGTGCTCAAACCCTTCCAATGCATGTTCGCTATAGGCTGTGGTAAGTATCACCTTTGACTTTTCATTCAGTAGCTTTAAAAACTGCAGACCATCCAGTTCCGGCATCTGGATATCCAGGAAAATAAGATCGGCATGATGTTGCTGTACGAACTGGAATGCTTCAACGGGGTTGGTGGTAGCATATGACAATTCAAGCGCAGGCACCTGAGCGATGTGCGACTGCAGCACGTCTATGGCGTGCTGCTCATCATCTATAATAACACATTTTATCACTACCTGGTTTTTATGGTTAAGTCCACAGCATACGATTGCGCCTCATCTTTTATTACAAAGGAATGGCATTGCGGGTATTGCAGATCCAGCCTGCTCCTGACATTCGCCAAACCTATTCCGCTCGATCTTTCTTTTGACCCGGTTGCCTTGGTGTTTTTCAGTGAAAAGCGGATATCATCATTCATCACAGCCAGCCGGATGGTCACCGGGTTGTTTGCGTCATTGAGCCTGCCATGCTTACAGGCATTCTCCACAAATGTGATCAGCAGCATCGGTAGTATCCGGCAACTGGCGGTATCGCCCGTCACTTCAAATACAATATTGAGTGTATTATTGAAGCGGAGCTGCTGTATATCCAGGTAATTGCGGATATGGGTTATTTCCTTATCCAGCGGTACCAATCCGTTATCAGCCGGTTCTTCCAGCGAATAACGCAATATATCGGAAATTTTTCCCACCAGGTCTGATACTTCCACAGACAAAGGAAGTGTTTTTGCATATAAAAGACTTAAAGAATTGTACAAAAAATGCGGGTTTACCTGGTTTTTCAGGTATGTAAGCCGGGCATCGGCCATTTCTTTTTCCAGTTGCGCCCACCGCTTCTCGTCCCGGTAATTTTTAAGCGCAAACCAATAAGCAAAGCTTATACAGGCAAACAAAATATTGAACCTGAATTGTACCCAGAACATGATCCTGTCAAAGGGCGGCAATTCATGGGGGAAAACTGCGGAAAATGCGGCCCGCAAACCCGTTGTCATCACACAGCCCAGCAATGTAAGGAATATAACGGCAAAATAGTTTGGCTTCGGCTCCAGGAAACGCGGAAAGACCCATCCTATATTGAAATAAAAAACGACCATCCCGGGCACTGTGGAAGACAGGTTCTTAAAAATAAAATCCCTGTCTACCTCATCTGCGCTCAATGCAATAATAAGCAGGTAAACCATCCAGCCCAGGAAATGATATAAGATGCGTTTACCGTTTTTCATCCCGGCAAAGGTAAATAAGCCCGGGTGGTTTATACGCTTTATACATGGATGGGTTGTATGGCAGGACAAACCGGTTACGGGGATTGATAAACGAACGTCGCCCCGTTGCGTGTCCCCACGCAACGTTTTGCAGCCTGAATATCCGGTGGCAATTCGCTTCCTTTACAGATTGTTGATTTTCTGCGATTTCCTAAATAGGTCATTGGTATGAAAATGTGACGAATAGTGCTAAAAGGACTATCCATCCATCCTCAATGGCTATCTGTCAAATCTGTTTTTTATACACCGGCTATTGAAGCATTTTTGATCTTCAAAATTGCTCTGTATGATAACATTACTGTCGTATTTCCAACACATGATCATTTCCATGTGCCTGCTGTTGACCGGTTCCTGTACCCCTGCTTATACCGGTACAACCATTAATCTCGCAGGCGCCACACCGGCTGATAGGCTTATCAGGTCTATGCTTACCATTCCCGCAGCAGCCGAGGTTGATTTTATACAGTGGGATCTGAAATTGTATGATAACCATTCGTTTGTCCTGAATATAATCTTTGGCGCATCGCAACCGAATACCTTAGGCTTTAAAAGCAATGCGGAAAAACGTACGGCCAAAGGAACATTCACCGTTTCTGAAAGCAGTAACTTTAAAACAATATATCATTTACAAAGCGGCAGCCTGCCAGCCGGAATTTCCCTGGCAAAGCTGAGCGAAAACCTTTTTCATCTGCTGACGCCGCAGCAGCAACTGATCCCCGGGAACGGCGGCTGGAGCTATTCGTTGAACCGGAAAGATATTGTCAGCAAAAATGGAATCTTAATAAGCTCCGCGGTTTCCGATGCGAGGCCTTTGCAGCTTGTTTTTGACGGAAGAACACCCTGCCAGGAAATTGCTGCCGAACATCCCGAAATGAATACCAGCTCGGCCTGTTTTAAGCTAAAATGGCGACTGATCCTTAACCGGGACTCCATCACCTTACTTCCGACAACCTATATCATCCGTAAGGTGGTAGACAATGTGGTTCGTGACAGCGTTCCGGGTAAATGGACGATCATTAAAGGAACTGCCGGTAACCCTGCTGCCATTATTTACCAGCTCGACCCGGATAAGCCGGAAGAATCGATCTCGTTCCTGGCAGGCGATGATAATGTACTCTTTTTCCTGAACAAAAAGAATGAGCCTTATATCGGGAACGAGCATCACAGCTATACGATGAACCGGAAGTTTCAATGATAATTTGCCCATCGGAACTCTCATGAATACCGGTCTGCATTTTTGAGAATGTGGAAGGGTAGGGGCTTCTACCGGTTTCGTGGGACTTGTAGGACATTGGTGAACCTGCCCGGGTCACCCGGGTCGCCGAAGTCCCATGATAAGAAGAAAACATGCCGGATAGAGCTGCGCAGGGTTTCACACAGCGATGCCACTATACGACGCAGCGCAAAGACTGCACATCAGAGATCGTCTGCGTAAACGACCTTTTTCATGCCTCTCAGGCTTTGCTTTCTGGGAGGTTTAAAGATCAGCTCCCTTATCTGCCGTGGCGGGTACACTATACATTCCTGACCGTGGAGATCGTTATACTCCACAAAGCATACCCAGGCTTCAGGTCGTTGTAATATAGGGTCTGACCGGGTATCAGAACATTGGAATGTCCAGGATAAGCCAAATATCAAAGCGGTTGACCTTCTTTGCGTTTTAACGGCCATGGGAATGTTATCTATTTTTAGGTCTTCTTTCCAGCTCTTTCGCTTATCCCTATATATTTTGTAATCAGGGCTGGTGACTGCTTTTCCCAACTTCCGGAAAACGATCTTTACGGCTTCTTCCCCGATCTTACTGATAAAATGATCATCTCTGATTTTGTTTTTGTCGGACTGATTGCTATCGGTATAGTCTACCGTGCCAATTACGTCGTCAGCAAAATTCTCAGCCTCTTTGATAATCGCTGCAGCAATTTCCACATTCTGTGGCTGTATAAACAGTTTCATGGCAAGCAAATTTTGTTGATGTTTGTCAATTCGTTTACTGAAAAGTAACTGGTTACATACTTTTTACTGTTTTTATTCTTTTTCTTTGGTACAGTAATTTACACTTTTATCCGGTAAAATACCTGTAATTCACATGTATCACACCTTACAATACAAATATACCGCATAGGTTGCGGGGCATACGAGAAGGTATTTGCCCTACACAAAAACAAAATCTATGGACTAAGAAAGCTCACCGTATACAACAAGGCACTCCGGCGTTGTATCAGTTCATGCTACCCATCATCAACCTTACCGGCAAATGGCTGTCGGAAACCGGTTTCCAGGCCGGTCATGTGGTAGACATCACCTGCGAAGACCAGCGCCTGACCATTACCCTTGCCCGGGAACAACGATTTGAGGGGGTATGAATAAAGCGGAAAGCCGGGTATCGTATTTCCCTTTTCTCCGGCGGGGAAAGATAACTTTTCCTGGTTCCGTTCCTGTATCATACCCACTTCTTTACGGGTTAAATAATTTATTTTAAAAAGTAAACTTATTAAATTATTTTTAATATATTAATACTGATACCCAGACATAATAAGTACCCCTTTCGCATCATCTCTAAACATTATTATATGGATCTGTATCAGGAGTTTGCCAGGTTAATAGAACAGCTGATCATTGAAGGAAGAACGAAAGAGGCTTTGGAATTTTCCAAACAGAAGTTTGGCTCTCTTTCCAATGATATCAATAATACCATTGTGTTGAACCTGGCAAGGATTAACGAGGTGCAGAACAAAACTGCCGCGCAGCTTATTTCAGCAGCAGATGCAAATGTACAGACTGCGCAGATCGCCCAAAACGCATTATACCTCGTGCAAAACAGGATACCCCAAACCATCCAGACCAATAAATTATTAGGCAGCCTTGGCAGCACTGCTTTTTACGAGCTCGAAAACAAAGAGGCGCTTGAAAAGATAATAGGATCGAAGAATAATTTGCTTAAAATAAACTGGCTGGAAAAAGGACTGAAAGCTGCCAAAAGCGTGTGCCAGGTAGTGCGCTCCGACGGGGAAAAAGGAACAGGGTTTATGATAAAAGACGGTTATTTGATCACCAACTATCACGTGTTGCCCAACAAAGACAAAACTGCCGGTACGAAGATCATTTTTGATTACGAAGAAGACATTATGGGAGCAGTTAGAAAAACCACTGAGTTCAGGCTTGAGCCGGATACTTTTATTGGAAGCCCTATTGATAAGCTGGACTACGCCTGCATAAAGGTGGCCGGCGCGGGCGTTACGGAATGGGGCTACGTGGAGCTGGAACGCGCTGAACCCGGGATAGATGATAATGTGGTTATCATACAACATGCCCTCGGCGAAACAAAGCAAATAGCACTTACCGCTAATACCATCATTGGCAAATATAATAACAGGATATACTATACCACCGATACGCAAAAGGGCTCAAGTGGCTCGCCGGTTTTTAATGCAGACTGGAAGGTGGTGGCTTTGCACCATGCAGGAAAGACGCTTGAGGAAGGCGGATATGTTGTGGAGGAAGGCGGAAGCAAGGTAGCAGCCAACGAAGGTATTCCGATAAAAGATGTATTGGACGACATTCAAGAGAGAAGGAATAAATAATTCTAAATCATGAACTATGAATATCAATACATTTTTAGAGACTGCCAGACAACGGATCGCAGAAAAGCCGGCAGACAGGCTCAGTGAAAAGGCCAGGCAGGCGCTGGAACGGGATGATTGCATTATAGATGTGCATACACATGTATTTGACAAGCGGTGTATTACCATTGGTTACCTGTTGCTGAAGATCGGCAAGAGCAAGTTGAGTGATTTTTTTTCCTTTGAATCCCTGGGCGATAAGGATCTTTTGATCAATAAGGAAGAGGAAGAAATTTATGCGATGATGGAATCCGGTGATATTGACGATTCCGTCAATTGGGAAAAGGTGGAGGATGAGCTTGAATCCGTGGTGGAAGTCACCAGTTCTGTAGAATTTCTCAGTAATAAGATCAGGGACGCTTACAGTATTGTTTTCAGGAAAAAAAACATGCTGGAGATCCTGGATTTTTACAATACAAATTTTTCCGTCAATACCCTGGACGAATACCAAAACAGGCCAATGGTATTAGGCGTATTGATGATGGACCTGGAAACAGGGTGGGGAAAGGCGCCTGCAAAAAAAATACTGGATCAGGTAAACGAAATTAAAGATATTGCCCAAAAACGCCCGGTACTTCCTTTTTTAGCCGTCGATCCCCGGAGAGCTGATCATGCAGATAGAAAAGAGAACTTATACAGCTTGTTCCTGGACGCCTTCACTGATCCTGAGACGCCATTCTTTGGCGTGAAATGTTACCCGTCTTTGGGATACCTGCCGGAGGATGAGCGGTTAGATCCCATTTTTCAGATATGTGAGGAGAAAAATATTCCTGTGCTTACACACTGCGGAGGGGAAAGCGTATCTACTTTCGAGAAAGATATCCGGGTCAAAAAGGACGGGTCGTTCCAGACATTTCGTATTCCGGGCGCTACGCGGATCGCCAGGGCCAGGTATTTGAATGATCCCGTATTGTGGGAACCGGTATTAAAAAAGCACAAAAATCTCAGGCTCAACCTGGCGCATTTTAGTGGCAACACCGATTGGGAAGAGTATGAAAAATCAGGAGCGCATCCGAGGATCGATAAGATAAAAGAAATGCTTTTAAATCCTGACTGGAAGGTGTTTGCCGATTTCTCTTATAATGTTGCCGATCGCAAAACATTTAACCAGTTTCAAAAAGAACTGGATGAGAGACCGGACATAAGGGAAAAGGTGATGTTTGGAACAGACTATTGGGTGGTGGTGCCGTCGGCGGATCTATTGGGAATGCAACGGCAGTTTTGCCGGCAAATGGATAAGCATATGGATCACCTGTTATGCAAAGTACCACGGGCTTATCTTTCGCTGTAATTCATTTATAATAAAAAACGCTCAAACTATGTGTTCAAATTCAGACTACATTTCCGGATTAGAGCTTGCCCGCGTTACCCATCCCCTGGAAAGCAACGGGCTGGAAAGTCTTGCTTCATCCAATGAAGCAGCAGATGCCGGTTACCTGGTATACAAAGGCCTGCAATCTTTTGCCGCCGGGCTTTCGGTTCAGGGCAGGGAAGACGTGCTCAACTCTCTTTTGTTGGCACAAAGAGCCGCCACCAAAGCGTTTCCGAATGAAGATAATATTTTTGAATGGTATAAGAAATACTTTGAGGTACTGGAAAATGTGGGATGGGTATGGGAAGGAAATGACTTTAGCATTTTTGAATCCGGCAAGACCAAATTTGAAGTGGATAAAGCCATACTGGAAATTCTGGGGGCGGCAGTAACGGGTACGCAACTTGCCATTCTGATAAAAACCCTGGAGGCAGTTAAAAACATGGCCGACGGCGACAACAGAATAACCTTCTTTGAAAGAAATACACATACTTTACATAAAGGCAGCTTTCAACTGGGCGTTGCGAATGAGGAGAGGGGAGTGGTTTCGTTAACTGCAAATGCTTTCGTATTAACCACCAGGACCACCATTACCAAAATACTCTTTTTTACATCAGTAAAAAAAGATGCAGACCTCAAATACTGCCTTGCAAAAGCAACACTGAATGCAGGTGTCTATGACGGGTACCGGGAGCAGATAAAAGCCAAGCTAAGCGACAAGGCTGATTACATTGCAGATCTTGAGATCTAAAAGCCGGCGATGATGACAATGAGAGAAAAACTGGAGCAAATACGGAAATTGCTCACGCAAAGTAAGATTGACGATGCTTTCCTGTTTATGGAAAAGCAATTGGCGGAATTTCTTTCCCTTCGCCAGGAAAATATCATTGTGAATAATAAGGCAGCTTTTCACGGACTGAAAGAACGTATAGGAAATGGCATTATTTCCGATACCGACGCACAGGTAGAAAAGGCAAAAATAATAACGAATATCCTGGAGCTGATCGACAAAATACTGCAGGACGAGAACAGCGCACTTGCCATGTCAAAACTTGGATTGGATTGTCTTATCCAGGATGGCAGCTTTTCCTTTTTGCGGAGAGATGATTTCAGGAAAAAAGTAATATCGCATATTAAAAAGATATCGACAAATGCCCTGTTTGTAAAAGGGGAAGAGAAGTCAGGCATGTCGTACTTACAAAATTTTCTTTATCACTTCTCCAGGTTAAACAGCGATAGCAACATCAACATTATTTCCATTAATATGGAAAGGTTGCTCAATAATCCGGCGACCAATAAAAGCTCCAGCATCATTGAAATAATGCTGGAGAAAATAGGGAAGGACTCTACCACGCAGGCGGAAGAACATATCAAATTTATACGATTGGGTACCGCCTTGAAGGATTATGCCCAAAACAGAAGCATGTTTCCTGTTTTTTTCTTTCACGATTTTCACAAGGTGCATGTAATTGCCGATGAGATTTATCAACTGATCTACCAGCTTATTGAACAGTCCTACAATTGTTTATTTATTTTTGCGGGACTGAATTACGATGCCATACCTAATTGGATACAGGTTAGAAACGGCTGTGAGTTCTACTCAATAAACAACAGCGAGATTTCCAGGAAAAACGTGGAGGAGTGTTTTCAGCTGATCTTTAAAAAGTACCGGGATAAGATCATCACTTCCCTTAGCGGCCAACAAATTACATTTGAAGATTATTACAGCCAGGTATATCCCAGGCTTTTCGTGACTCCCGATGATGGCGTATCTGTTAACATCAGCCAGGTAGGTACGGTAATAAACAACCATCTTTACCATATCAAACAATTGTGACATGCAAAACAGTTTGAATATTGATCACCTGTTTAGCCCGATGCCCGAAAAACAAGGGTATGACGATGCTTTTAAAAAAGCAGCGCTGCTTTACCGGTTTTCTGACAGTGACTTTGATTCCGCCGACGAAGAAAGCATGTTATCCGTGAAGAGCAGTTCCCGGTTGCTTGATTCCGCCGAAAAAGTGTATACGCTTGAGGAAAAAGTGCGCAATGAAATTTTAGCAGCCGAAATAAAGGGTAATACAATAAAAGATACCATACGACGGCTTAATATAAATTCTGACCTTTCGAATGTTATCGAGAAGGTAATAGATAATCCCCGTGTAAGCCTGCAGGAGTTGACAACCGAAGATATTTTTTACCTCATCAGCCTCGGCAACATCCATCCCGGCGGTTTAGATGCAGAACAATTAAAAACCGAGCTGAACAGGCGTTATTTCTTTCGGACATTTGAAAAAAATACAACCGGCTTTGCGGGAAGACGTTCCGAATTAGCCCTCCTTAACGACTATGTAAACTGGTTGCCGTCAAGAACATTAAAAGGAATGGCTGCCAATTTTATAAGAAATGTTATAAAATGGCATGATAAAAAGCCCTTATTCATTCAGGGGGTAGGAGGGGTGGGCAAGTCTGCTCTTATTTCAAAGTTTATATTAGAGCAAAACATACAGAAGGGTAGTCAGAGAATGCCATTTGTTTATATTGATTTCGACCTTCCGGGTTTCAATATCAAAGAGCCGCTTACCCTGTTGGTTGAGTGTTTACGACAACTGGGTATTCAATACAACTCGTACAGGGAAATATTCGACAATATCTCCTCGATGGTATATGATACTATTCTTAAAAATAACAAGCAAAGAAAAAATAGCCCGAAAACAGCGTACATATCTTCGGGGTCCAATACACGGGATTCCGTATTCAACGCAATCAATAAAATCATTTCCCAATACGGCAATAAACTTGCTGATATTAACGTGCCGGTATTATTGGTGCTGGATTCTTTTGAAGAAATGCAGTTCCGGTCCTCCAGGGAAGAGCTAAATAATTTCATGTCTTTTATTCGCCAGCTTACCGAAAACTTACCGCGTATCCGGCTTGTACTTTCAGGTCGGGCAGAGTTGAATACCCGTATGGACGATTATGATTTCCAGGTATATAATTTGACCTCCTTTGACAGGGAAGCTGCAATTGCCCTGATTCGGAATACAGGGATTTCATCAGATGAAATTGCAAACAAAATTTACGATCAATTCGGAGGCACGCCTTTGATGTTGCATCTGGCCGCCAATATGGTAAAAGCCAACCCGGAAAGCCTGAATGATTTTGCTGAAGTAAAAAAGCAAAAGAATGAATATCTTGTTAAGCGCATATTGGAGCATATTCATTCTGAAGAAGTAAGAAAGCTGGCGGTACCCGGAATGTTGGTCAGGCGCATTAATGCAGACATCATAAAAAATGTGCTGGCAAAGCCATGTGGCTTGGGTGAGATAACAGACAGCCATGCACAACAGCTTTTTATGGAGCTCAAAAAAGAAACCATGCTTGTTTCCGTGGCTTCCGAAAGCGATGAAATTGTTTTCAGGCAGGATTTAAGGCAGGCGTGCGAAGCCCTGATCAGGGAATATTACATACCGCAATCGAGACAAATAAGCTTCCTGGTCCTGAACTACTATAAAGAAAGAATGGACGAAAATGCAGTGGCAGAAGCCGAATACTACTACCATCTGTTAAAACGCGGCAGCATCCCGTCCGAGCTAAACCAGCGTTTGTTTTATAAAATAAGGGAATACCTGGGATACGGCATGCAGGAGTTTCCTGTTAACGTGCAGGCCTATTTAAGCACACTGGAAAGAAGTAAAGCTTCCGATATCGTGGTGCAGTCAATGAGCGATGCGGAATGGGAAAACTATTATCTTACCTTACTTAAGAGTGCATTGAATGGTGATCTGAGTTACTTAAAAGTGCTAAATGATGAAATAGAAGCAGGCAGCAACAGGTCATTGTCAAATAGTTCTGAATTTATAATTTACGCTGCGTTACTTAAGCAAAGGTTATGGCAGCCTGAGATATCAAACGATCTTATCGACCATCATTTGAAAAAATATGAAACAGACGATAATATCAAAGACTGGCTGCTCTTTGTTAAAGCTCAAAATTTAGAATACTTAAACAGAATATACCAGGCATATGAGCTTACAGAAAGATTATTTGATAAAACGGATAATCTGCCATTTGAAATAAGGAGCCCGGTTCAGTTTTTATATAAAAGACTTTGTGCCAGGTTGGGCAGGCCGGAAAATGCAGACAATATTGATTTTTCTATACAGGAATATGTAAGGTTTGAAAACGAGTTTGATCACCTGGAAATTGAAGTAAGCAATGATTTTCAATATACGAACTGGGACTATCTCTTATCCAATTCAGCTGGCGCCAATGTTGTATTCGATTCGCTTGTAGCGTTTACTACAAAGGAAAGACAAATAGCTGATACGGTTAACAGGTTGAAGCTGTCATCAAACGCAGATGCACATAAATTTGACAAGCTTGAAGTGATCTCGAATCATTATCTGGGAGTATATACACAGTCCCTGGCGCTTACCGGTGTTTCTGATATTCTTTTAAGAGATCTACTGTATGCACTGGAATTAAAGAGAATAAATATTGAAATAAGTGATATCGAAGCCTTGTTTAAGATCAGTTAGCTACTTTTGGGTTTATTTTGTTTACATGCACCTCGGTTGCTTTATCGGAGAAGGAAGGCACAAAGGTCAATGCCGTATTGTTAAGCCTGAGCTCGTTTCCCAGTTCTTCCAGTTGCGCCTGCCGTTCCTGTTGCCGGTAATTTTTGTCGTTTCCATACACAAAGTACACTTTCAGGTATTTTTTGCGTTTTTCACTTTCCTGCTCCAGGAATTGCAGCCAGCTTTTTATACCTGTCCGGTCAGGACTGTTTCCCACAAAATAGATGATACCGTGATAGCGTCCGTATTTGCACACCGGGCAGGTTTGCGTTCCTTTATCCGGTCCGGATGCATGGAAGGGTATAAAGGAGGGCTGGTCTTCGCCGATATGTAAACCGGATTGTTTTGCTGTACCTGTTTTCTTCGGATAATTGGGAATGTTCAGCCCGAGAATAATATCATGTTCGGCTACCTGCAGGCTGTCTTTGAGCAACACCCTCACCACACCACTTCCACCACGGTTTTCCTGCGGGTATTTTTTGAAATGGGGGATCAGCAGTGTATCATCATCAAAATTGATCTCATCGGTATAATATTCATTCGCTACATCCGGCTCCTTGACGGACAAATGAATATGCGCCGGTAACACATCATCCGGGTAAGGGGCAGGACGGATGGTTTTGATCGTGTATTGCCCGTTTGCATCCGTTTTTACCCATCCGCGGATATGCCCGTGACGCTTTATCCGTTCATCCATTCCCGGTTTAGGTGAGTAATAACCGTCATCATCCGTCTGCCAGTAATAGATAATGACATCCTTTGCCGGTGTTTTCCCGTCCAATTGAAAAACAGTTCCGGTAACCACCAGCTTTTGTCCTTTTTCGTTCCAGCCGGGACTTGTATCTTCCGAACGGATATTCTCCGGTATACCGATGTACATCAGCTCGCAGCCGTCGCAACCGCCACCCACTATTTTAGCATTGCTGCCGGGTGTGGCATTAGGGGTTTGCCCGTGGCAGCTCATCCATAACAGGCACAGGAAAATTACTTTGCAGGCAATCAGATTTTTCATCGTTTCAACTTTTCCGGCAAAGTTGTGCGTGATATGGCTGGCTTGCAAATGAAATACGGTAAGATGAGTTTATTCTACCGTAAGCTGAGTATACTGTTCGAGCTTCGATTTAAACTCCTTTGCATAGTTACGGCTTACCCTCATGACGGTTCCATCGGAAAGCGTAACATCGTAATCCCCATTCTGGCGGGATTGATAAGAAATGACCTTTTGCAGGTTGACGATATGGGATTTGTGTATACGTACAAATTGCTTTTCGTCCAACCGGTCTGCCAATGATCTTAAAGTTTCGTTGTGCAGGTATTTTTTTGAAAGATAGTGGATGCTGACATAAGGCGGGCTGGCGGAAATACAAAAAATGTCATCTACCACCAATACCGATCTTATATTATTGCTGTCGGTAACTACAATAGAATGGACGAAGCTCTTTGGTGGGTTTCCTTCTTTCATTTCACCGATCACCGGCAACGGATTGGCTCTTTTATGCAGGAAGCTAAAAGCCGGCAAAGAAAACCCGTAAATGAGCACTGATTTTATGCAATAAGCCGACAACCCGAAATGAAAGGTCTGCCGGTAAGAAAAAGTGTAATCATAGAACATGGCAGATAACAACCCGACCAATGCAGGATATACAAGCAGGTGCACGGCTATGGCAGCACCGGTGAGCGTTAGTTTCAACTCAGGCTTTTCCGTTCTCTTTGTCAGCTGTAAGAGCAAAGGCAACAGGGGAAGATATAAAACCCAGTACGAGCTGAACAGCAGCGACTCGGAAAGATAAAAGGCGCTGCCCTGGAATTCCGAAAACAAGTAGTCCAGTGCGATGTTTGTCGTAACCAGGAGGGTCAAACAGAGACCCAATAATAGTTTCAGCTTCTGTTTGTCCCGGACAATAAAATATGTTACGTGAGCGGTCAAATTATTCCTTGTTTATACTTTTATCCGGTTACGCTTTCAGTATCGGTTTTATCCTTTTTAAAGTTAATTTAAAAACCATCAACATCCCGGATTTTTTCAGGAAAATAAGCTTCCGGAGGTGTATTCGCACCGCTTCTCCATTTTGTGCTGTGATCTGTATGCCCGGTAACGGAAAATACCGGAAGGTCTGGTACGAAACAAAAAGTCTAACAATCCCTTTATGGTGCAGATTTTAAACTTTTGTATCTTGTTTTAGTTGTTTTTTATCATCTTATGGTGCGACGAGATCCGCCCATCAGTACCCACAACCTGTACATAATACAAACCTTCTCTTAAAGGATGTAATGAAATATTCATATTGCCATTATCTGCTTTTTGCTGATAAATCAATCTACCCGAAGTGTTATATATTTTTATCTGCTCTGTGCCTGTCAATCCTGTAATGGTAATACGGTCTTTTGCGGGGTTAGGGTATACATTGATGGTATTTTCTTTACCGAAACGGGTAACCTTTACAGAACTATATTCATACTTACCATCAAAATCGGCTTGCTTCAAGCGATAATAGTTAATACCGGCAAAGGGAGCATTATCAGTAAAAGTGTACTCTAACCTTTGGCTGCTGTTGCCGTTTTCTGCTTTGCTGCTCACAAAACCAAGATTCACCCACGCACGTCCGTCGGCGCTGCGTTCTATGGCAAAACCTTTATTGTTTTGTTCCACCGCTGTAGTCCAAACAAGCTCTGCCACACTGCCTTTTTTATATGCGTCAAAGCCGACGAGCTTTATCGGCAGCATCACGTTAGAGAGGATACAGTTGGCTCCATCTATATTGGATGATGAGATGGCAGTTGTGGACAACCTTGTTGCGGTAGAGGTAGCAGGATTGATACTATACAAGTGGCCGTGTGTGTTGCCGAATACAAAAAAATTCCCGTCCGTGTCAATGAAAATTGCCCCAAAGCTGTTATTGCCCTGGAAGCCGGTACCGGTGCCGCCACCGGTAATCGGGCTTGTATGCTCTGTAAGCTCACCGGTCACAGGGTTGTAGCTAATGAGGCGATAAGGTCTGTTAGAGTTAGCATTGGTTACGGTATATAATTGTCCGTCGTTGGGATTTATGCACCAGTCGGAGATTATTCTGCGATTTCCCTGGTTGGGGGGCAGGGGATAGATAGGAGTTCCCACCGTTGGCCGTGTGTCCAGGTCATAAGGTACCACTCCGCCGGTAATGTTGGGATCCACCAGCTTTCCATAAGTAGCCGGGCGGCTGGGGTCGGTATCTATAATGTAGAACCTGCCGCCCTGCTGCCCGTTATAGAGGTAATAGTAGCCGTTCGTATCAATAGCACCCACATTGTAATCAGCACCACCGGTAGGTAAGTCCGGAATGGTCTCGGCCGTTATACTGCCGTCCGCACCTATGATAACTACTTTCTGAGCTGTCTGGTCAAATGCCCATAACAATCCTGTAGTTGAATATGCCAGTGCATTGACATTTCCTACGGTAAAAAGTGGAGTCTGCACTCCGCTGACCGAATACTCATACAGGGTAGTACCATTGCTAAGGTACAATGTATTATTGCAGGGAAACGGTGTTTGCGCATAGCTTTTGGTAATGGAAAACAGCAATATAGCCGTACTAAAGACCAATAAGAAAAATTGTTTTTTCATAATAGCCAGGGTTTTTCTGTTGTGTTTAGTGATAAAGCAGGGTAGGTTAAGACAATAAATGCACTGCAAATATTGTTGGTAAAAATATAAGGGTATGACCGGCAGGGAATATATAGAGTTTATCAGGCTCTATGCCTTGGGGCTTGAAGTCTATGAATACAAAAATTCCGGTTGATAAGCTGTAAACGCAAAAGCCTGAGGCTTTTTGCTACAGCGCCTCCAATGCAGTTTTCAGGATTAGTAAGCAATTGCAATTGATGATGCTCTTTTTATTCTTTCTGATAGGTTTTAAACATAGTTTTTTACAGTATTAGTTTGCGGTATATTTTATAGGGATAAGGCTTTAGTCCGGCTAAAATAGGAATTTATTTTCAATTGTCTTTATCAGATTATTCTGGTCAACCGGCACCAGTTATTTGAATTGCAGTTTGAGGAAAGAGTTGAAAGCGTATCGGAACAACCTAATCGCGCTGAAAGGAAACAGTATTGAAGTCGTAACATTCAAGGCTAAACAAGGCTATCGGGCTGACGGGTTTACGGAATCTCCGCTCTGATTGCCCGTCTTGTCCTATAATGGTTTAGCATTATATTTAATAGTCAGCCCTTTAAAATTTTGCCTTTGTGTGTTGGGCAATTTTGTTCAGAATAGGTTTTAAATAACCTGTTCTTTGATTTTCTGTAAGCAAATTTTTCAATTGTGCTTCTTGCTCCTTTTCTTTTTACTTCGTTCATAATTGCTCTACCAGCTCTTGTATATTTATCCTGTTCGTATAGTTGGTATCAACAAATTTATAGGTAATTTCACCATTTGTATCTATTACAAAAACAGCAGGAGCAGGCAATTCGTTATTGTCGTTCTTATTGTATTCTGATATATCCTGTTTAGAAGAGTTGAATATCGCATTTTCCGTTTTCAAGCCGTGAAAATATAACTTTCCTTGGTTCCGGCTTTTTCAGCTAATTGTTCCTGTGTCATATTTGCTTCTTTCAGAATCCACTGATCACATAATACTGCGTTATACTGCGTTTTTTCCTCAAAATGTACAAGCTTCACTCTCCACAAATACCAATCCTTTTGTCCTATAATTTATATTATGTTAAATAGAAAAGTAGGACTTTTTCAGAAAATCAAATGGATTTAGAAGCAGCGCAAAGAACTTTTTATAAGGGAAAACAAAGATATCTTTTATCAAAACCAAAACAAAATTAATTTGGTTGGCTTCCTGCTATCCGCTCAAATCCCTTCCCAACAACACAACGACAAACACACGGGATAACCGCTACTATCAATATCCCTAGCTATGCAGCAAGCTGCCATTACAAATGCTATAATCCAACTACAACCATTCATTACAACAACATTATTACATAATAAATCGAGCCTTTTTTAAAATGAACGGTTTTTCATAGTTAGATTATTTAGCAATTATTATCTATTAATTATCATATAGTTATTGCAAAATCAGAAACTAAATCGTATCTTAGAAGTATCAGAAAAAACGGGAGTAAGGACCCCGGTACTGATCTTTGACACGAAGGAAAACAACAACCTGAAACCAGGTAACCCCCTATCTTATCATATTAAAATACGACCCTATGCAAGTTGACACATTACCTGAAGCAAAAAAAATTGCAAAGAAAACAAGCCAAAATGAAGGATACGCCTGCATAATATGCAGTAACGCCAAATACTACGTAGAAACCCAAACACCATTTATCCGCACCTGGGAAATACTGATCTGCGAATATATAGACGGTATAATACAAAAAACAGACTGGACAGAAAATGAAGAAGATCTATAAAACATCATAAAATAAAAAACTATGGCATTCATACAAGCAGACGAAAACCGGTACAAAATCACCATAGAAAAAACATCCAACGCACCATTACTACTACTGGAATGGTTTGAACAATTCGGACAAAGAAGCTTTGACATACAAACCACCAGAAGAAACAAGTTCACCGAACTTTTTGAAATCACAATACACCATATACACAGACTGGAATTTGAAACACTAGTAGAATATATTAAAAAAAATTAAATGAAAAAACTTAACAAAATATCGCAGATCATAGCAAAAAAAATAGACACAAATCAATACCAAAAAGAAGTAACATGCAATGACATTGAACATGCTATGTTCGTTATAAAGTCAGATAATATGCTCAATCAAATATCTACAAAACTTAAATTCATCAAAATAAAAGAATGCCTCTTTCCCGTCAACAACGAGACAATACTGCCATTCTCAATACTTAAAAAAGGAAACAGACCATTTGATATATACAGAATAAAACAGGAAGAAATCGAAAGACTAGAATCGATAATAAAAAGACTTCAACAAGAAAGCCAGGTTTAACCTGGCTTTTTTTATTAATCAATTAACATATGTTAATTAGGTCATTCCGGAATTTCTCCTGCCCTCCGGGCAGTAAAAAAATCAAAGCTACCCAGGTCAACCCTATAATTTTTTATACGGCTATAAAACAACTTGCAATTTTTTACAACAGACAACGGAAAAAAGTAATATCCCCTACGATCCCCGGAACAATCCAAATACAAGAAAATATAAAACGCCTTCTGCTTCGCCTGATCCCTATACCGGTATATCTGCCTGACCTTACACACATCAACCATATCACCAATAATATTACTGCGATACTTACACTCAACATAAAATTCCTCACCAGTTTCCCGAATCCTGAACGTATAATCCGGCTTTTCATTCGCCTCACTATACCGATCTACATATTCCCTGGGGTGATCCACCATTACAAAATTTTCCGGAGGGAAATAACCTCTTACCCCCCTTTCCCACAATTCCCATTTTTCCCACTTCTTTATATCTGCAACCATAATACCAATATAACAAAAAAAGGGAGTGCAAATTGCAACCCCCTTTTTTTTTGCTATAAGCTAAACCCTGCAACGACGCGCTACCTCAACCAGCCACTCCGCTAACCTAACAGGCGTATGCTCACGCTCCGCTTTACTCACCTCCTTCCGTACACCATAATCAACAGATCTACGATATTTAGGCTTACCAATTGTATACATAACACAATCCAATGAAAACGGAATATCAGGTAAATCATTCTGAACACAACCTACAACATATAACAGTGTATTCTTCTTAGCCTTATGTCCCCACCAAAACTGATCCACACAAATACTATAACCACCATACTGATCAACAATGCAGGGATAAGGAAGCCAGGTAGGAAATAACAACGAAGAACGCGGATGCTCCAAAACTCCACCAAAGCGCCGAACCATCTCTATAGCAAAAAAAGCCAACTCCCTTTCACCAGGTCGCGGCTTAGCTAAACCCCTAAGCTTCCCCCACGCCCTGCAAGGTGGATGAGCAACAACCGGCATACCGCCGGGAAAATTCAACGCATCCCTGTCAATATCCCAACAATCAACACCATCAAACGTCTTATACACACTATCACGCCGCACAAACAAAGCAGCAATATCAATATCCGACATACATCACAATGCAATAAGTACCCTTTCAAAAACAACTTTCTTATCTTCAATCAACTCATTGACAGCAGAAATAGGAATCTGCATCAATGGGCGAAAAAAATCATCTAAAATCCTATAATTTTTACCATCAATATTACGGACATAAACAGAAAAACACTTTCCATCCGCAATTAAACGAAATAATTGCTGCTTAGCATAATCATTATTACTCATTATGATACTTTGATAAATAAATCTTATAATCACTATAGTCCAACCGCGGCTGTGGTATAGACAAATTGTGCTGTACCGTAGATATACCCAAATCCTTCAGGTCTTTTTTCATACGGTAAAAACTACGCTTCGGCAAAAAGCTTTTTAACTCTTCCAGGTTCATATAATGAGCCAGCAAAGCAGTACTTAACAGTCGCACCTTACCGCGATCTGCACCAACCTCCTTTGCACTCCTTAACGTCTTTTTTAAAGTGTCCGTCTCAAACTTTTCATCAATACGCCTGCTCAAATCATTTATATCCAAAACCCGGTTTATCTGATAATCGTTAACCTTCTGCCAAAAACGCTCAAACAATATAGAAAACAAACGAAAATCAAAAGTAGCTTCCCTACTCTCCAATGCAACCGGACCCACATCAGCAACCCTATAATCCCACACACTTTTTAACTTAAAGTCTTTGGCATTTTTAAAAAAAGATTCTGCCAACTTCTGACCCCCAAAACTCACCACATCAGCAAACCGTTTAGCAATAGGATGCTGATTATACAATACATCAACAGCACGCTTTTCACTACTGTAATAATACTGCTCCAACACATAATCAAAATAGCTGCTGCGAAAAGTCATCTCATACCGTAGTACACAATCAGCAGCAGCCTGCAACTCTTCCAACTTATACCCCCGGGGATTACTTTTTAATAACTCCTTTCGATCATTTTTTTCAAACTCCGTCCCTTTATGATATATCTTGAATGAATAACGCCGCGTTGTATACATAATCGATGTATCATAAGACCGAAATTTATTGCGTGAAGACCTTGCATTTTTTACAACCAACTTATTTTGCTCCTGCAAATACAACAACGCATCATCCTTACTGTTAAAAAACTGATTGTAACATAAATCCACCCTGTTTATCTCAATATCATCCCGCAACGGCTTTTCAACACAATTAGACTCAATGAAACGATCAATAAACTGCAACAACATGGAAAAACAAACCGAAGCACCCTGATCATATAAACTCACAAACTGCAGCACATTGGTACCATACACATACTTCGGAACTGAAAAATTAAACTCTAAGAAATCCTTTGATGGATTGAGAACGAAAGAAAGCTGATAATGACTAGAGGCAATATGCCTAGTGCTACGATGCACAACAGGCAAAAACCGGTCAGTATCGTGGTAGATAAGAGTATGTACATAATCCACTTGTTTATACTCACCAGTACTCTCATCCACAAAGGCTTCAGTAATCGTTCCTTTCTTTTTTGCCGGCGCGTAATACTGCTCATACAAATACTTATACTTTGAAAGATTCTTTATCCGGATAACCAGTGTATCTATCATTGAACTTTTCGCCCTTCTTTTTTACCGGTGATGAAATATTCTGATAATAAAACTCATACTTCAACGACGGATTACCATTCAACATATTAACCATCTTATTAAATGAAGTACGACTATACACAATCTTATGATCCCAATCGTACTGGTCATTCCTGTTCTCTTCTATAATAGGTCGCCAGAATATAATAACCGCCGTCATAAAATCAATCTCAACCGCTAACAACTGACCACTAAGACGCATCCCTCCTACCCTCCCTCAATTCCTTATTCTCTATCATCAACCAATCCACCAGGTCAGAAAGCCGATCCACCTCATTAACTAAACGGAACAACAAACCAACCATAATAGCTATGCTAATCACAAATACTAAACATATCCAAATCATTTTTTCAAATTTTTAATTGTTAAGGAAAATTTCTCTCCATATTATAACTCTCCAATAAATCCAAAGCCACTGCAGGAGTTGGATAATCTGAAGTACGCATTATCCTTTTACTCCTGCCACCATTAAAGTCAATATATACATCATAAGCACCGTCAGTATACATATAATGAACCAAGTAAAAAGACTGGCGAAACATAAAAGTGAAGGTTAAACGATCAAAAATCATAACATTACTTTTTAAAGTCAAAAAATCTAACAGTAACCGCAAAATCAAATTGCCTTTCTATGACAAATACATTATTGACCAACTTGATATAAACATTATCACTGATCTTTCCCATATTACGCAACTGACGCAAAGTATCCTTTAAAGATGCAGCAGCATCCACTATAGATTTACCCTGCAACTCCTGCAAAAAATAATAATCAACATTCGTAATCAACTTATTCTCCTTCGACATCTTTTACCTCCTTCTGTTTTACATATTCCGTAACATCAACCCAAACATTATACAACTCACTATCAGAATCTACCCGCATACGAGCACACAACTCATAACCATCATTAGTAAAATAACAGGCAACATAATCGCCCTCTCTCATTACAAAATAGTCCCTCTTACCAACATCCACCTCAAGCAGCTTAACCAACAGATCACCACGATCTTTTACCCGATCGACATTTGAAATCTTTACTTTTTTTGTAGCCATAAACATCTATTTTTTATGAATAAAAAAAACCGTTGCAATTGCAACGGGCTGTACTTACTAAATACGCTGAATCTTATACATTATCGTAATCTCATACTCATCCCAGATATACAGCTTAAAATCCCAGGCTGCAGCCTTCGCATCCCACTCACTGCGAAAACGCTTAGCGCGGCTCTTCGCACGTGTTACACTCCTGCCATCCCTAGCCAGGTAACCCCTCACATAAGGACCATAACAATGAACTGCAAAACTCATGACCTGACAATATACTCAACCGTAAACGGACCAGACCTAACAACCGTGGTCTCTGTTATCGGCGGACCCGTAATACTGATCTTTACAGGATCAAGACTAAAAGACGACACAAACGGATCATCAGGCATCACATACAACATCCATTCATAAATACTCAAAGACAAATTGACGCCACGATGATTTACCGTTATCCACTTCCTAGCCGGATCATACTGTTCTTTCCAACCCCCATGAGCGACCCCCTCACGGATAACAAAAGAACTGCCAGACGTCTTAACACCTGCAGCAATCTCCCGCGTAAATTTTGTATAAGCACCATCATTTGCTCCGCAAAACGCCAATACAGGCGTATTTGTCGCATTAAAAGCACCCCAAACATCCTTATCCTCCGGAAACCAATCCACATTAGCACCATGCTTAAAAGGGCTCATCGGAACCAAACCCTTAATTGCTAAAGCATCAATATACTTCACCAACGACCTACGTATAAATTGAGTAGTAATACCACCACCCTGGCTTAAACCAGTAATAAACCGCGCCTTAACACGATCTCTCAACAAATCATCAGCCCCCACACAATAATCCAGCATACCCGGGCTAATAACATCCCCCTCATGCTGAATTGACATTATAATCAAATCTTCAACCGCACCGGTTACCGGATGCTTAATAACAAAATCACTACCACTTGCCACAAAACCAGACGGACCATGTTTCAACAATTTCTCCGCATCACCAGCAACACTCACAGAACCCTTTTCACCCAACCCCGGATAAAAAATAACACAGATATACTTTTTAGATAAATTACTATAAAAATCTGCCGGCAACTTTGTCAAACACCAAGCCTCACGACTGGCTGATAATTTCACTTTCCTTACATACTGATTAAACTTCTTTTCCATTATCCTTTTTTTTAACGATAATACCAACGCAACCCCGTTGCTTTCAAATAAACAGAAGCGTATAAAAAATTTCTCTTTTCCCGCACCCGTCTAATAAAATGCTTCACAGCCCGAGGATACTTAAAATAAAACATCCTCTTACCGGAACTACTATAAACAGTCACCACATGCCACAAACTACGATACTCCTTTTTCAAAATGTTCATAATAAGACACGAAAAAGGGGAACGTAGAAACGCTCCCCGGTACTTACAAAACACCTAAATTCAAAAAGTTTCAGTAGTATAAACAGACTGCGTTACCAGGTCATATTCCTTCTGATCAAACCTGCTTTCATCCAATTCCTTTGTGATCAAAGACGCAAACTTAAAAAGCTGCGCATCCCTAACCTCTTTAGGAAGACCGGAAAGAAAATTTGCATAACACAATAATTTATCCTGCGTTGTAACCAAATCATTACAACCGGACAAAACAATCAAACGATCAATAGAAAGGTTTACAGCTTTCCTCAAAGCTTCCTTTATTTTATCATCCAACGAGCCAGGTATCATCGTAGTTAAGATATCAACAACCGGGCTGTCTATGATAACCTTAAACCGAGATACCGCCGTAATAGCCGTCTTGGTATTGTTTAAAAGGTATTCATCCAACCTTTTAAACCAAGACCTGATCTTACCACCAACTTTGCTACAAAAAGCCATACAAATAGCTAGAACTTTTTAAAGATCTTAAACTTATAAAAAGACAAAATGAGAAAAATTACGCCGCCTCCTAACTTTCTTTAAAAAAGAATAAAAAGCAAACCTACTTATAAAATTAAAACGCCTACCAACACCAGAGGTAGAATAAACTATAACAGCATAGTCAGTCTGCAAATACGGTTTCTTATACATCCTCATAAACCCAATTATTTTCTTAACATCGGTATCGATATATACTTAATACGACACTTAAGCCCCCAAATACGATACAAAAAAGAACGAAACCATACAGCTCTACGCCGGGTCATCAAACCTTCAGAAACACTACACTCTAACACACGTCTATTTCTAAAATCATACCTGTAACACCGCGCACCATCTGAAACAACCCACTGACGTGAACTAAATTTATTCCTGAATAAATGAGCCATTACCTCAAACGCAAATTCTGAATAATCAAACCTTCCTTATTACGTTCAACATACCAAGCCGCCTTTATGCCATAACCGGACATACGGGCTAAAGCAGCTTTTGCATCATTTATATTCGTAATACGGAAAGAAAAAAACTTATTGCCACTGCCATAAAACTGTACACGGGCATCACGTTTTTTTAAACTCTTACTCTTAAACCTCATAACTTAAAAAGTAAATAAGCCAAAAGCAATAACAACAAAGGAGACGCTACCAAAGCAACATTGCCAACACTCACAGTACCTAACCACCTGCCTAATGCCAAAGTATAGTTACTCAAACTGTCTCCATAATACCCATTAACTTTCAAAGCAGCTGCATAACTATCCGTAGCAGCAATCGCATCCCAACCTGAAACCTTTCCCTCTTTTATCCGTCGCTGCCACCACCTCACAACCTCTTTCGCACTATCATACACACTTGTATACGCCGCATAATAACCACCTTCATTTGCAGGAGCCTTACTACCCTTCCATGCACCAGACTGACCCACGTACTTATATCCAAAGGCATTGTTATTGACCTTAAAAACAGTACTGGTAAAATCAGCAGACTCATGCTTCGCTTGAGCGACCAACAACCGGGCAACAACATCAGGCATACCCAGGTCAATACCCGCATTATAAACTAATTGCTCATTACTCATAACAACGGAGGATTATTACGGGAATACAACCAATTCTGAAGCGTCATACCATAAGAACCATACATATCAAAATCAATCTTGTAACGATAACCTATTTCCTCCGCTCCATGCATATACTCATTATCAGCAACAAACTTCAAACCAACGACAGGAATCAAATTATCAAACAAAAAAACAACTTCAGTAAAACGAACAAAATCATATGGAATCTGATCAAAACCACCAGACTTAAGCCTCAAATAAACAGCAACCTCCGGAGCCGTCGGCGACATAGGATCTTCCTCATTAAGAGGAACTATAAATAATTCATAATCAGAACCAGATAAACCCTCAACATTGTTTGCATCACTCATATACAACACCATGTTACTTAAACCCAGCTCCAAAACCCGCGGAACTCTAGCAATCTGCGCACCTTCAATAATAAACTTACCCAAATAACGGTTGCCAATCTCACCACCTCCAAAATCCTGATCACCATTATCACCCATAGGCAACCTAATCTCTGTCTGACCAACAAAAACCTCTGAAAAAGTACCATCTTCACCACTAAAAACAGCATAATCCTGACCCGCATTACGCACAACATCCACACCACTCAAACCTGCAGGAACTAAATCACCTATCTTAATCGGATTATCCTTATCAGTCAAATCAACAACCTCCGCTCCATTACTTAAGCGAAAATCAATGCCGGGTATATCTGTTTTCCCAAACTCAACAATAACCTTACCATCCACAACAGAACGACCCACTACCTTAAGAGGAACACTGCCAATGCCAGCAAAACCTGAATCAATCACAGCCCTGTTATCCTGCTTAATACACTCATAATACAGACCTTTAGTATGATCAATAGATGCAAAATCAAACTTCAAATTATCAGCATGATAACCAGCACCACCGGAAGCAAGGTAAACAGCTATTCCAGACTTAGCATCCTTTGCACTGATAACTTTAAGCTCCGCAGGCGTTTCAGGTCCAACCATCCAATAAAAACCAAAATCACTATCCGCTACCAATCCACCAGAAGGAATATACATATCCTTTTCTTCATACAGAAAAACCATAAAGCCCTGTACAAATACAGGAGCCTCCGGAGCAGGAGGAATAACAGGATTTGCCAACTCATTATCAAAACTAATCTTCCAACCAATAAAACGAATATCACCATAATCATCGGCAGCACTTGAAATGCCGGCAAATAATAATGGATACGCTTTATCAAAATCATTAGCAACCTTCAATTTTACACCTTCCAGAGTGGTAATCTGTATATCCTCACCAGGTGCATACAAGTAACCAAAATAACCAGTTCTATCTGACACCGGTAACGGATTAACATCAGCATCAAAAGAACTGTGATCAGTCCAAGGAATAACATTATTCAGCTTCAAAGAAGTATAACGCTGGTGCATCAACTCTTCCAAATAAGACTGCGTAAAAAAATCACGATCGGTAATTCTAGCCCTCATTAAAACTCATTTCTCATTGCCATCAACAAAACGCGCTTAATATCCGCAGCATGTGTATCTCCAAGATACTTATTGTCAACAGGCAAACTATCATCCATATACCAACTCATGTGATCATACAAAGAACCCTTCGTATTATCCCACAGAAAGCCAAGTAATGCATTTTGCCTGTTATTTGCTACGCGCACACCATACGCCACCGCAATTGCTTTCAAATCAGGATGAGCAGCATTATTACTACTCCAATAATCCAAAAGCTTTGCAACAATCCTTTGCTGTGTATCCACATACAAATTTTGAGACCAAAATCTAAAACTAAGCGGATTCAAATGCTTTTCATTAAACAATGAAAAAAGCTCATTAGCCACCATCTTATGCTGATCCCTAACACTAATACCCAACGATTTCATCTTATCCTCAATACTCTTTAAAACACTCTCTGACGTCTCTACACCCGCTGAAGCCCCTGACTGATCAACACCAATCAGATCACCAGCTAACCCCAATAAACCA
>Ga0222429_100522_pt1 | contig 26324 bp, 22 predicted proteins | sample 1B50Ametagenome_FD_182475 | JGI IMG/M metagenome (GOLD analysis project Ga0222429, IMG submission 182475) | Enriched microbial communities from leaf-cutter ant dump, University of Wisconsin, Madison, United States - 1B50A (version 2) | ecosystem: Environmental > Terrestrial > Nest > Insects nest...
CTATTTTTTCTACAAATGTTCAATCTCCCGACAAGTCGGGACTGGCTCTACGGGATTTTTCCAAGATTTCAGCAATAAATACTCCGTAGGAGTAAAAGGTTTGTAGATATAACGGCATAAAATAAGTAAAGCGAGCCGTAGAGCCTGTCCCGATAATCGGGATTCGCAACATTATCACAAAATTGCGACATTGAATGCGAAACACAACAGCCCTGCCCTATAAAGGGTATCTAGAGTTCAAATAGAAGGTTCATAGAGGTAAACACTATTTATACGTGTCAATCCCAATAACATTGGTTACCTTTTGGCTTAAAGAAGTGATATCCGATTTCAAGCCCACCATAATGGTCAAAAACTGTGCACGATTGCCTTCAATTTTCTTCAAGTTGTGCATATAGCCGATTTCGCCTCCCAAAAAGAAACCTTTAAATTTATAATCCGCCCCTATTCCAATTTTAGCAGCGGCCGTGATAAACTTTTTATCCTCCATTTTGATGGTCTCTCCTACCAGATTTCCACGAGGCTCGTTCACCAACCCCACCGCAGGACCGACATAAACGAAAGCATTCAGGCGATCCATTTGTTTTCGCTTTCCCGCCGCCAGACTTAACATGTAAAAACTACACGTACCATTTTCAATCATATAGTTATAATCCGGATCCTGCAACTGTTGGTCATACCCAAATGTCAGCATATATAACGTTGGCAACAAGAAGTAATTCGGGTTTTTGAGCGCGATATCCAATCCCATGCTGCCAACAAACAATTTGGGAGATAGCGCTTCCTTAGTCTTACCGATGGGAAAAGACAATCCTGTACCAGCCATGTAATATATTTTTCGATAATGGAGCGTGTCTGCATCAGATTGGCCTTTGGCCGATATGGTCAAAAATAAGAGGGCAAAAAATATGTATCCTTTTTTCATTTTTTTAAGTAAAGTAAAAAAAACCACTACGTCCCCATATAATGAAAGAAATCGCCTTTTGTATGACTAACGTGATACTAAAATAACAAATGAAAGTGAAAATTTGAATATTCGGAAATAAAAATAATCAGTCAACTTTTTATACAACAAGAGGAAAAACACAAAGTTCCTCTGCAAATTCTTGTCTTATGAAAAGTTATCAAACGAAAAAGGTTTATAACTTGCCAAAAATAATGGGAACCATAGGTAAACGTATAAAGATACTTAAACAATCAATGGTTATGGCAACCAAAACACTTAGAATCTGCGAAAGGGGACATAAATATTACAAAAGCAGCGACTGTCCAACCTGTCCTAATTGCGAAAAATTAAAACAGGCTGAATCAGGTTTTCTCGCATTATTGAGCAACCCTGCAAGGAATGCGTTGCTACACCACGACATTGACACTGTTCATAAACTGGCTGGATTTACTGAAAAAGAAATTCTCGCTTTGCATGGCATTGGCAGGGCGTCGTTGCCCATCTTTAAAAAAGCATTGGAAGAAGCTGGACTGGATTTCAAACCGAAAGAAGAAAAGAAGTATTCCCTCAAGAATAAAAAATAATTTTAAAAACATTTAAAATAGAAAAGCGATGAAAACGAAAATTTTAAACATATTGTCCATCTTATTTGGGCTTTTATTGATGAACGGGGGGGTAAGCAAATTCTTTAACTATATGCCTACTCCCGAAAACCTTCCTGAAGCAGTGGTAAAAGACAACTTGGCACTGGCAGAAATTTCTTGGCTGGTACCCTTGATCGCTACCGCTGAACTATTGGGCGGCTTCCTCATTCTTCTTCCCAAAACACGAGCTTTAGGTGCATTAGTTGTATTTCCGGTAATGGTTGGAATATTGCTTACACACATTTTTGTAGCACCAGAAGGGTTTCCGATTGCATTGGTCATCTGGGTAATACTGCTTTGGATTATCCTTGACAACAAACAAAAATATGCAGCTCTAATTAGATAACCCAAAGACACAAACGTTCATAATCCTCTTTCTGTTCAACGTTATTAGCTTGTAGCGCTGGAATGCGGTGCCATAACTAGTCGTAGTGTCTCACTACACCATTCATAAGAAAGGTTGAGAACAGATCATAGCGGATACTATGACCAAATAGAACCCTAAACAGACTCATTTTGATAAAACGTCTTCATTTCAGTTGATGGAATGCCTCCTATCTATTAATCAGTGAAACGATTGAACCGTTAAATAATTAAGAGATTAACCAGTTTTTACTGTGTGGTCCTTGGTTAAATAGCAGATCTACAATACTCAGATCCGGAATAAAACCATGCTTATCTTCAAATACTTGGTAATAGGGCTTCGGATTTTGCAAAACAGAAGATTTCTTGGGATGTATGGATTCTCTAAAATCCAACGTTCCGCAAAAAGATTGATATGATTCCGTAAAGTGGATAGACCTGCTGATTTTCAAACATTTCAAAACAAGATCTAATTGAGCCACATTATAATCCAACAAAAATTCAAATGGTCGCCGGTAAAAAACAGCAAAATCATCTTCATAGTATTCAAAATAGGCTGAACTTCTATAAGCCGTTTGCAAGCTTAGCCAATGAAGCCGTTGCCAATCGTGGTCATAGTTAATACGAACATCTTTTACAGGTACATGCTCCTTCCTGCCGTGCAAAATCGGCACAATCAAATCCAACACGCCGTTTGCCGTCGCAATTTTAGTCCGTGTGCGATACGTTTGTTTGGGATAATGTTCAAACTGTTCTATCAATATCGGCCTATCATATTGTTGAATAACATAAAAGTAAGATACTGGGGGCAAATAAAACGCAGGCAAAAGCAATTGTGATTCCATGGGATTTTAACTATTTTGCACGCAAAATTAACGTAATTTTCAGGATATTTGTAAAGCCATCAAGGAAATAACCCATGCGCATAAAACAAAAGTTGCTTTCTATACTCCTATACACCTTTTCGTTACTCCCTTTTTGGGTCTTGTATAGGCTATCAGATTTGCTGTTTTTGGTACTTTTTCACGTTATAAAATACCGCAGGAAAGTTGTTTCTGAAAACCTGCAAAACGCATTCCCTGAAAAGTCAACCAAAGAGCGGAGACAAATAGCTTTGAAGTTTTATCGCTATCTGCCCGATTTGATGATTGAATCGATCAAGATGCGAACCATTAGCCAAAAAGAGGTGATGAAACGTGTCGAATTTTTAAATTCGGAAGAGATTTATCGCCATTTTGAAAGAGGAAAGGCCGTAATCGGCGTAGCGGCTCATTATGGAAATTGGGAATTGAGTATCTACCGATTATCCTTAATGACCGAAAGACCTCGGCTCATTATATACAAACCGCTGAAAAACAAAGCCTTTGATCTTGTTTATAATGATCTGAGAAGCCGCTTCGGAGCCACAATGGTTCCCATGAAACAGATTTTAAGGCACATCGTTAAGTTAAAGGGCAATCCACACATCAGTATGTTTCTAGCTGATCAGACCCCTACTTATCAGGATTCCGATTATTTTATGGAATTTTTAAATCAAGAAACCTTGGTGTATACTGGTCCGGAACGCATAGCACGAATGACAAAGAACCCCGTAGTGTATTGTCATCTCGGCCGCAAAAAGAAACGTGGACATTATTATTGCAAATTTACTACATTAGTAGAAAATCCGGATGATTTCGCCGAGCATGAGATCACGGAACTGCACAACAAATTTACTGAAAAAATCATACGGGAAAAGCCTGAATATTGGTTGTGGTCCCACAGACGTTGGAAAAGAAAACGTAGAAAATGAAGCATTATCCGCGTGTAGCTGTAGTCATATTAAATTGGAACGGGCGATTTTTCTTGGAAAAATTCCTGCCTTCCGTATACAATAGCTCCTATCCCAATTTGGAATTCGTCATTGGTGACAACGCCTCAACCGATGATTCCGTCGTTTTTGTACAGGAAAATTATCCCTCCGTTAAAATCCTGACAAATAAGACCAACTTGGGGTTTGCCGGAGGTTACAATGCTATTTTGAAGCGTGTTGAAGCTGATTACTATGTATTGCTCAATTCGGATGTAGAAGTCACCCAAAATTGGATTGAACCGGTGATTGACTATATGGAATCCTATCCAGATATTGTGGCAGCACAACCAAAAATACTGGCCTATCACGAGAAAAACAAATTTGAACACGCAGGTGCAGCCGGTGGTTTCATCGATAAATATGGCTATCCTTTTTGCCGTGGCCGTATATTCAACGATGTAGAAGAAGATAACGGCCAATATAACACACCCATGGAAATTTTTTGGGCAACGGGAGCCGCATTGTTTATCAAATCCACCGCATGGAAAGCTTCCGGTGGGTTCGATGACGATTTCTTCGCGCATATGGAAGAAATCGACCTTTGTTGGCGACTGAAACGTATGGGGTATCGCATCGGGTATGTTGGTGAATCGGTCGTCTACCATGTCGGCGGGGGAACATTAAACACCAGCAATCCAAAAAAAACGTATCTCAACTTCCGGAACAATCTGGTCATGCTTCAGAAAAACCTGCCTTTTGCGACAGCCTGTTGGGTCATCTTTATGCGGTTATGGTTCGACTTGCTTGCGCTTGTTCGGTTTTTGCTTGAAGGCAAAGGGAAAGATGCCTGGGCCATCAGCCGCTCACATCAATATTTCTTCCTAAATATTTTTAAAAACGCAAAAAAACGACAAACCTACACGGTAAAAGGAAATAAACTCGGGATTTATAAAAAATCAATCGTAATGGACTTTTTCGTGAATAAAATCCGAAAATTCTCCCAATTGAGAATAGAAAATTTCCATTAACCACCCTTGCTCCGAAGAACACGCCAAAAGGCCATTTCCCACGTATTCAGGAGTTTGCCGAATTCGACAAAATATCGGTTTTAATTTTAATTAAGGGCTATTTATTTTGTAATTTCGCTGACTATGGTACCAGATATTCAGGAAAAAATTGCACGATTAACGCAGGAACTTAACGAATATAATTATCAATATTATGTTTTGGCCAATTCGCTGATTTCGGATTACGATTTTGACCAAAAACTCAAGGAATTAGAGACATTAGAAAAGCAATATCCTGAATTTAAGGATCCCAATTCTCCTACCCAAAAAGTGGGTGGAGATATTACCCAAAAATTCAACACCGTCAAGCATAAGTGGGCCATGCTCTCCTTGGGTAATACCTATAATGAACAGGAGCTTCGGGATTTCGACGAGCGTGTTCGAAAGATTGTAGGCAACCAAGTGCAATATGTCTGCGAACTAAAATTTGACGGGCTTTCCATTTCAATCACCTACGAAAATGGCAGACTATCGAGGGCCGTTACCCGTGGTGATGGAACACAGGGCGACGATGTGACGAACAATGTGAAAACCATACGCAGTGTGCCACATACATTAAAGTCGGGCAACTATCCCGAAACGTTTGAAATCCGTGGCGAAATCTTTATGCACAATGCCGCTTTTCTAAGACTGAACAAGCAACGGGAGGAAAACGGCGAGCAGATCTATGCCAATCCACGTAACTTTGCATCAGGCACCATCAAATTGCAAGACCCAAAAGAGGTGTCCAAACGCCCGTTGGACTGTTTCCTATACTTTCTGTATGCCGATAACCGAAACAGACTGTTTGAAAGTCATTGGGAAAGCCTTCAAGCAGTCAAAAGTTGGGGATTTCAGGTATGCGAGCACAATAAATTGTGCAACGACATAGACGAGGTACTGGACTTCATCCATCATTGGGAGGATGCGCGTCACCAGCTTTCCTACGAAATTGACGGAATTGTCATCAAGGTCAACGATTATGCGCAACAGGAGGAACTGGGATTTACCGCAAAATCACCACGTTGGGCCATTTCCTATAAATACAAGGCCGAGCGTGTTGAAACGACCTTAAAAAGCATTACCTATCAGATTGGCCGAACGGGCGCCGTCACCCCAGTGGCGAATCTAAAACCCATTTTGCTGGCTGGTACAACCGTTAAACGAGCTTCTTTACACAATGCCAATGAAATTGCCCGATTGGATTTGCACGAAGGCGACACGGTGTTTGTGGAAAAAGGTGGCGAAATCATTCCAAAAATCGTGGGAGTAAATAAAGAAAAACGACCATTGTTTGCTGCTCCGATTGTTTACCCGATCACCTGCCCGGAATGTGGCACACCTTTATTCCGACAAGACGGCGAAGCTGTCCATTATTGCCCCAACGAGGCCGGATGCAAACCACAGATTGTTGGCAAGCTACAACATTTCATCGGCCGTAAAATGATGGACATTCAAGGCATGGGTGATGAAACGATACTGACATTTTACAATTTGGGATTGTTACGCAAAATTTCCGATATATACAGTCTGAAAGACCATGCAGCGGAATTGAAAAAATTGGAGCGCTTTGGCGAGAAATCCATTGACAATATGCTTGCCGGCATCGAACAGTCGAAGACCAAACCTTTTGAAAAAGTATTGTTTGGTTTAGGCATCAGGCATGTCGGCGAAACCATTGCCAAAAAATTGGCATTGCATTTCAAAAACATCGATAACATGGCCATGGCAAGCGTGGAAGAAATGGCTGCGGTGCAAGACATCGGTGGCCGGATAGCAGAGAGTGTATACGAATATCTGCATCTCGATAACCATATCGTGGAAATTGAAAAATTGAAAACAGCAGGATTGAACTTCGCCATAGAAGAAAGGGAAATTGTCTTAGCGGGCAATAACCTTGCAGGGAAGACCTTTTTGATTTCAGGGGTGTTTGCAGACTTTTCCCGCGAGGAACTGGCCAGCTTAATCGAGTCTCATGGCGGTAAAATGGTATCATCCATTTCGGCCAAACTCGATTTTCTAGTAGCTGGCGATAAAATGGGGCCTTCGAAATTGGTAAAGGCAGAAAAACTGCAGATACCAATGATCTCGGACACGGAATTATTAGAACTTATTCATGCATCAAATTAATTTATAACATATTAAAAATGAACGAGCTTCAAGGAGCAGGTGTAGCATTGGTTACACCTTTTAATGCAGATGGAACTATCGATTTTGAATCGTTGGCGAGGCTAATCGATTTTCAAATCGAAGAAGGGATGGATTATTTAGTATCGTTAGGTACGACAGGGGAAACAGCTACTTTACAAGCTGATGAACGAAAGCTCATATTGGAATTTACGGCGAAGCAAGTCAATGGAAGAGTGCCCTTGGTCGTGGGTATTGGCGGTAACAATACCACAGAAATCGCCCAACAGGTGAAGAACTTTAACATTGAAGGGTATTGTGCTATCTTATCCGTTTCGCCATACTATAACAAACCTACGCAAGAGGGTATTTACCAACATTATAAAGCTATTGCGGCGGTTTCCAAACTACCACTTATTCTATACAATGTTCCGGGCAGAACGGGAAGCAACGTATCAGCGGCCACGGCAGTGCGTTTGGCGAAAGAATATAACCATATCGTCGCAACAAAAGAGGCTTCCGGAAACATGGCACAATGCAGTGAAATCATGCGTGATAAACCCGAGAATTTTCTATTGATATCGGGCGACGACCCCGCTACCCTACCAATGATGGCTCTAGGCGCTGTGGGCATCATTTCCGTGGTGGGCAATGCTTATCCGAAAAGAGTAGCTACATTGGCTAGATTATGCGCCGAAGGAAATTATATAGAGGCTCGTAAAATTCATGCCGCATTGCTAAAAATCACTGATCTGTGCTTTTTGGAAAGCAATCCTTGTGGCGTGAAATACATGCTGCAACAACAGGGCATCATCGCCTCCGACACCGTAAGGCTTCCGTTGGTACCGGTGAGCGCTTCTACCCAAGAAGCCATAAAGAAAGAAATGACAGTGGTGGGATAATTGATGACTTGTATAGAATGAGCTCGTGCCAGCAAGTAATCAATGCGCTCGCTGACACGAGCGTTTTGCACGTACTTATAGGTATCCTTCTTATAAATAAGGGATGGGGTCCACCAAGCGGAATCGCACTTGTTTGATTTCCTCCCCTCTTTGCAACGATAGCCTTACTTCATCGCCCGGATGCGATTGTAACTTGGACATAATCTTGGACAAAGACAAATTCCCCGCTGTCGTTCCGTTAATTTTCACCAACTCATCACCAACCTTTACACCAGCCAATTCGGCAGGTGAATTTTTTCGGATGCCAGAGACACGGTAACTTGGTTTTAATACAAATCGGTATTGAAAATGGTCATTAGAAAAGTCAATTTTCACGCCCTGATCTTGCCCGACAAGCCCTGTTGATTCCTTTTGGGGCTTTTTTACTTTTACCCGTTCCTCTATCCAAATCATTCCATCGTGCTTGATATCTATACCCGCCATATTTAATGCAAAAGGTTTGCGGAATCGTCGATTTTTTTTCAAATACATTTCTGTTGCTTCATAATCAATTAAGACATGAAAACGTTGCAAGGTTTGATTGCCAATCGAACCAATTCTGTTTTCTGCCAATTTGCTCATAAAGACAGCCGTGGAGTCAGGATAAGATACAATAGGATAATCTAGCTCAAAATCTTTCAAGGCCAATTTTCGTACTCTGTTTCTTTTGCCATAAATAGCTCCATTGAATCCACGTCCAATGTATTCTTCTACACATGGATCCTCCACACGAAAATCGGGAAGCAAAAAGGAAAACAGCATCATCGGATCGGTGTTTCCCATGTCGACCAGCATTTTTCCCTCTATCCAGCCACTCCGCATTTGCGTCTTGGCTTGCACATAGGGGCGTTCATTTTCGATGTCAATGGGTATCATTTCATACCCTTTTACTGCTTTGGCATAATCGTATCCCGGGGGATAGAGCGTGATTCTCGTGCGTTCATAGTCGATTTGGACAGCAAAACTATTGAAAAATTTCGATCCTAAAATCCCGTTGACGCTCACACCAATATTACTGGATATATCCAACTCATATGCTTGGATGACATAAATTGAGTGCAAGGAATCCACTGCTATATTGCCCACTTTCATCACATTATCTGTAGAGAGAATGCCGTCAATACCATCTTCGATACCGATTCCATAAAATCGCATTTTATTCTGGTTACGCAGATAAAGCGAGTCATGGGTTTGCGCAAAAAGAATAGTTTCTTTTACACCAGTGTCAAGTAGAAACGAAAATTCAACGCCATTGATCGTGATTGGTATCAGCACCGCATTATTGATCAATTCAAATTTGAAACTTTGGGGCTTATCTGCCGTCAACCTAAATAACCCTTGCGCCCAAGTAAATTGAGAGAAACACAAGAAAAGGAGACAGCCAACAATCTTCATGTTAAAGGGGTTTATATGCGAATATACTAAGTTTACATGACAAAATGAGGGTGATAAAAACGTCCCCTATGTGACAGAAAAAATATGAACTGTTGCGCCACTGTCAATTCTTTTTAATTTACCTCACGCATTTCCCTTTCATTCGGTTTTAATTTTATAGTTTTGCACTTTGAAAAATGAGCATGTCGAATCAGGTTCCCGAAGACGGAAGTTTGCTTCCATTGATGGAAGAATTTTACACCATTCAAGGTGAAGGATATCACACTGGCAAAGCCGCCTATTTCATCCGATTGGGCGGTTGTGATGTGGGATGCCACTGGTGTGACGTGAAAGAGAGCTGGAATGCCGACCTGCACCCGTTGACATCTGCAGATCAAATTATTGAAAATGCAAAAAAACACCCGGCCAAAACCGTTGTCATCACCGGAGGAGAGCCTCTTCTTTATAATCTTGACTATTTAACCAAGGGACTGAAAGAAGCCGGAATACAAACATTCATCGAAACATCCGGCGCTTATCCTTTATCTGGATTCTGGGATTGGATATGCTTGTCGCCAAAAAAATTCAAAGGTCCCCGACCTGATGTATTGAATGCTGCAGGGGAGCTAAAAGTAATCGTTTTCAATAAAAGTGATTTTCAGTGGGCAGAAGAGCACGCCAAATTCGTAGGCAAAAACTGTAAGCTTTACCTACAGCCGGAATGGTCAAAGGCACCCGAAATGACACCACTAATTATCGATTACGTCAAAGAGCATCCACAATGGGAAATCTCCCTCCAAACCCATAAATATCTGAACATTCCTTAATAGTATTGAGCTATTCTCTTTGTGCCTGAGATAGATTTTAATAGTATTACAACCGGAATTAATCACTGACAATTGGCCACTGATTACTGACAACTTTCCTTTATATTCCTTAACTTTGCTATCCAACATGTTTGGTTATGGTTGCCTTAAGGTTATTGTTTTTTGTTTGCTGTTTTCTTTCCTTGAACGCTTATGCACAAAAGCCATCGGCGAACAAAAAGGCCCAATCTGCATTTGTGGAAGCTAGCAAAGCCCTGCGTTTGCAAGACCATAAACGAGCGGAAAAGATGCTTTTGGAGGCAGTTGCCCACGACGCTACGTTTGCAACTGCCTGGCAACAGTTAGGCGATATCTACCGAAAAAAAGAACAGTATGAGAAAGCTGTTCCGGCATATGAGCAGGTACTTCAAACAGATCCTGCATTAACATCCCTGACCTACTTTGGTTTAGGAGAATCGTTGCTGTTTATCGGTCAATACGAAAGCGCCCGGCAACAATTGGAAAAATATAAGGCGTTGGGCACACTATCCGAAAAAAGCCGTATACAGGTGGATAAATATCTGTCCGACTGCACATTCAGTCTCCAAAATCAACAAACAGACCAACGCTATATTTTGAGAAAGCTTGGACAGGGCATCAACACCACCGACGATGAATACTTCCCGAAATTGACTGCAGATAACAAAACCATCATTTTCACCCGAAAGACCAAGAATCAGGAAAATTTCTACGAAAGCCACTGGGTAGACGATGCATGGACCGAAGCTCAGAAATTAATCGGACACATCAATTCGGACGATTTTAACGAAGGAGCGCACTGCATTTCTCCTGATGGTAAATATCTCTTTTTCACCGGGTGTAATTGGCCCAACGGTCTCGGCAGTTGCGACATCTATGTTGCCAAGCGGGAAAACGGCGTATGGGGTACACCGCACAACCTCGGCTCGCCCATAAACACGCGTGGCTGGGAATCCCAGCCAGCGATCTCGGCAGACGGAAAAACACTTTATTTTGTCAGCAATCGACAAGGGGGCATGGGTGGCTATGACATCTACAAAAGTACCTTAAAGGACGATGGTACTTGGAATATTCCACAAAATCTTGGACCCAATATCAATACGTCGTTTGATGAAAGCGCACCTTATATCCATGCAGATAACATAACCCTATATTTTGCTTCTAACGGATGGCCTGGATTCGGAAGAAAAGATATTTTTAAAAGCCAAATAGACAGTGCGGGGAATTGGAGTCTTCCTCAAAACATGGGCAATTCGATAAACAATTTCAGGGAGCAAACTGCACTGCATGTGAGCATGAATGGCAAAATCGGACATTTAGCTTCCCAGGACAGCAGCGGTCAATTGGATATCTACACTTTTGCATTGCCAGCACATACACAACCTCACGCTGTCACCTTCATAAAGGGAAAAGTATTGCACGCACAAGACCATTCGCCATTGGATGCCAAAATACGGGTAACCCGCACGCATACCAATCGGGTTGTTTTTGAAGATATGAGCGATGTTGAAGATGGCGGATTTTTGGCTACACTGCCCATTGGCGATAGCTATGCCGTGCATGTGGAAAAAGAAGGCTTTCTGTTTGAATCACAGCAATATGCCCTCGACGACCCAAAGTATGCAAACGAGGAATTTACATCTACCATTCTGCTCAAACCCATAGAAAAAGGCTCCATCAGCCAATTGAACAATATTTATTTTGCTATCAACAAATTTGACCTATTGCCACAATCCACGGCTGATTTGGAGATGTTGTTGCGCTTCCTCATGCTTAATCCTCATGTTTCCATTGAAATAGGAGGTCACACAGATAACACAGGCAACGCGCAGGCTAACCAAACGCTCTCAGAGAACAGGGCAAAATCCGTAAAGGATTTTCTGCACAAAAAAGGGATTGCACAAAATAGAATTACCATAAAAGGATACGGTCAAACAGCACCAATAGCAGACAACAATACAGAAGAAGGCCGACGGCTGAACCGAAGAACGGAGTTTAAAGTTTTATAATGACCCTAAACTAACTTAAAGTAACGCGAGTTCGGGATAACAACTCATGTCACCGCTACGCGGCTCTTTTTTAAAAATGCAAATCTTTCTATCATCATTTCAGTCCTACGGACTTAGAAATAACCACGCCGTGCCTCGCCACAGGCGATGGTAGTGGTTTGATGATTATAGTTTAAGGGGAGGCGGTTACACCATAAGCCCCATCGGGGTGACATATCTCGTCAAACGAATGCTTATCCCGAGTTAACGTTAAAGTACAATTCTCTTTTACACAGTAGGAAATGTCTCACAGATTTTCACAGAAAACTATCTCCGGCTATCCTGTAATCTGTAAGGGAAAAAGGACTAAGACGTTGAACCGCTTCCAAGATGCATATCACAGATAGCACATACCCGCACAGAAAACATATCTGTAGTTATTCGTGTAATCTGTAAGAAAAAAACACCCCCTTACAATTTTACTACCTGCCCTGTTTTAACGGATTCGTCGGCAGCCAGGGCAATCTTTAAACTATATAGCGCATCTTGCATGGATTTGGACAAGTCCAAATTCTCAACAATGGCTTTCATAAAAAAAGCTTGTTCCCGGTTACATAGTTCTTGGTGGTCCGGTTCATCTGCTAAATTTATCCATTCGTCCGGCTTGACAAACGCATTCTCCTCATCAATATCGGCATAATGTACCCGAATCGATTCTGTTTGGGTATGGGAAGCGACCGTATCAGAGTTGCCGGCACTACTGGCATTTTGGGCAACAATAGAAACCGATCCCTTAGGCCCGATGACATCCTTGATAAAAAAAGCTGTTTCCGAAACCATAGGCCCCCAACCAGCTTCATACCATCCAACTGAACCATCATCAAAACGAATCTGCAATTGGCCGTAGTTGTAGTTATCTGCGGGGATATCTTCGGTTAGTCTTGCCCCAATAGCGGTCACCTGCACCGGTTTGGCCGAGGTCATCTGGCACATGACATCGATGTAATGCACCCCGCAATCCACAATTGGACTCAAACTTTTCATGAGATTACGATGCACGTCCCACATGTATCCGTGGCTCTGCTGATTCAAATTCATGCGAAACACCAACGGCGTGCCCATGGTTTGCCCAAGGGAAATGAATTTTACCCAAGAAGGATGATGGCGCAGGATATAACCGACAACCAATTTTTTGTTGGCTTTATTGGCGGCATCAATCACTCGCTGTGCACCAAGCACGGTAGCTGCCAACGGTTTCTCGATGAACACATGCGCCCCTGCTTCAAATGATTTAACCGCATATTCCTCATGCGTGTCCGGATAAGTAGCGATGCACACGGCATCAGGCTTCGTCTCCGACAAAGCATTTTCAAAATCATCAAACGTAGCATAGTTGGCCTGCAATTGTGCATTGAGCGTGTGTCTGCTATCTCCTCGTGATACCAATCCCACGATTTCAAATTCTTCAAAATGGTGATAAGCAGTGGCATGAGATGCACCCATATTGCCACAGCCCACAACCAGTATTTTTATTTTTTTCAAGACAAAAAAATTGTTAATGGTTAATTCCTAATTGTTAATGGTTAATTCGTAATTTCTAATTCCTAATTGGGGATTAACGATGATGTTGTTTTTTTTAATTCTTGAATTTAGACAAACGTATAATGTCCCGGACGAGCGATAGGCAGTCCGTCGATCGACATATCCCAATGGTAATCCTCTACTGGAGGGCCGAGAAGTTCTTTAGAATGAATAATCTCATCGTAAGAAATTGTTCGCCCGGAATAAGCCGACACACGTCCCCAAATAGCCAATAGGGTCGACTTCGCCATAAAATCATCTATAAGCATCTTTTTCTCCCGAATAGCCTTAAACAGCTCATCATGCTGCGTTTGGTACATATTATTCAGTCGTTCGGTATTTCTCCATGGTTGTTCCCCAAAAATCTCATAGCTTGAGTTAAGGGCCACATCGGCATATCCCTTCGTCCCCATGACTTCAACCGTGTTGCGCGGTGTGGTGCCATTTTGTTGTCGGCCAAAATGAAATGCCCTAAATCCTTCTTGGTAAACGTATTCTACCGCAAAATGGTCGAACACATTGCCCAAGGCATTCCAAGGTCGGCTTTGTCTCCCTCCCGTCGCTGTCACCGATGTGGGCAGGACATTATCTAAAATCCATGACATAAAATCGATACTGTGTATGGTTTGCTCCACAATCATATCGCCACTGTATCGCTGGTAGTAGAACCAGTTACGCAGTTGGTAAGCCAAATCGTTCCATTCCGGGACACGATCCCTATAGGTTAGTTCACCTCCATGCCTGAAGGTCGAAATAGCCTTGATATCACCCACCGCGCCATTGCGAATACGGGAAACAACTTCGCGATTGGGAAACGAGTAGCGGAAACAAAAACCACTCACCACACATAATTTTTTCTGCTTGGCCAGTTGAAGGGCCTCTTCTACCTGATGCACACCAGGCACATCTACCGCAACGGGTTTTTCACAAAAAACATGCTTTCCTTCTTTCACCGCCAAAGCAAAATGAGCAGGCCTAAAATTGGGTGGCGTACACAAAAGCACCACATCGACTTTTTTTGATTTGATGAGCTTTTCATACGCGTCGAACCCCAAAAAACAGTTTTTTTCGGATACTTCCACTCTTTTTCCGTATTTCTCTTTTAAGGCCGACAATGTATTTTGCAGGTTGTCTTCAAACACATCGGCAAGAGCTGTAACAACCACATCCGGATCGGCATCCAATGCTTGGAAGACCGCGCCTGTTCCTCGTCCGCCACAACCGATCAATCCCACCTTTATGGTTTTGTTTTTTGAAACCAAATTTTCTGCAAAAAGATTGTTACTTACTGCGGTCGCTCCTAGCAAAAGCCCACCATTCCTCAAAAAATCCCTTCGATTTGTCATTTTTTTCGTTTAAGTTCCGTTATTTGATGCAAGTTTATGCAAGAATAGCAAATAATCACTTGAAAATCGGAATTAATTCCATATTTTCATCCCAATTTAATAAAACCTGAACATTATGCAAAACGGAATAGAAACAGCCTCGCCACTCATCAGCAATCATGCAGCCGTATTCGGTTTACTTATGAGTGTATTGGGCGTGGTGTTTTATACGTCAAGTTTAACAAATAAATATGTAAAGGGATTCTATTCTGTCATTCCTCCTCTCCTGCTCTGTTACTTTATTCCGGGCATTTTAAATTCGACCAATATCATTGATGGCGAAAATTCACCGCTAGTCGGTGTCGGAAGCCGTTTTTTTCTGCCGGCTTGCGTGATTCTTTTCACGTTGAATCTTGACCTAAAGGAAATGTGGAACCTGCGCAAAAGAGCAGGACTTATGTTTATAACGGGTACAGTAGGTATTATACTTGGCGGTCCTCTGGCCGTATGGCTGACTTCTCTGGTTGCACCACAGATTGTCGGTGGAGCCGGTCCAGATGAAGTTTGGCGCGGATTGGGCGCCTTAGCAGGCTCTTGGATCGGAGGAAGTGCCAACCAAGTAGCGTTGCGGGAAATCTTGCAACCTTCTCCCAAACTGTTTTCTTCTATTATTGCAGTGGATGTCTTTGTCGCCTACATTTGGATGGCTTTACTGTTATACGGCGCAAGCAAAGTCAAAAAGATGAATTCTTTTTTTAAGGCTGATGCATCGGATGTGGACAGCTTGATGAAACGAATGGACGAGAAAACCAAAACGCACAGCCGCATTCCCGAGACCAAAGACATCATCATGATGCTGGCCTTTGCCATGGGCGGAACGGGCCTGGCCACGCTATTGGCAGAACCCATCGCCCAATACATGAGCATTCATTTTCCTGAGCTGGCAAAATTTTCCTTGACAAACACATTCTTTTGGCTGGTCTTATTTGCGACGATTATCGGCATAGCACTTTCCTTCACGCCGGCTCGAAAATTGGAAAATGCAGGGGCATCTAAAATGGGAACAACTTTGCTCTACATGCTCATCGTAACCATTGGTATGCAAATGGATATACTGGCCATTTTGGAAAACCCGGGTCTTTTCGTGGTCGGTTTTATGTGGATTGGTTTCCACGCACTGCTGTTGCTATTGGTCGGCAAGCTTATAAAAGCACCATTTTTCTATTATGCAGTGGGGAGCATGGCCAATGTAGGCGGTGTAGCATCGGCCACCGTCACGTCAGCGGCCTTTCATCCTTCCTTAATTTCAGTAGGCGTTATCTTATCGGTGTTTAGCTATGCAATAGGAACATACGCGGGGTGGCTAACCGCCATATTGATGCAAATGGTGTCACCTATTTAGCGTACGAGAGTATTTATAATCCACCATCTCGTAAAAGAACATGTCGCTGCTTCACTATCCATCATGCCCCTAAAACAATCGTAATTGGCTGTTTTTCAAAGGTCTTTCAAAAATATCCGTTCTAAGTTCGGGAGAAGACCTGTTGCCCATAAATTTTTTGACAGCCATTTTAAACAATTGCCTGATGCCCTCTGCAGCATGTCCTTCTCCCTTAATCCGTCGGCCCCATTGTGAGTCGTTTAACTTGCCACCATGGCATGCTTCAATCCCATGGATGATTTTTTCAGCCCTATCCGGATAGTTTTTATACACCCAGTCCTTAAAAATACCAGCTATGGCTCCGTTCAATCGAACAATAGTATATCCTGCTGATAGTGCTCCGGCATCCGCTGCCTGTTGGATAAGTTTAGGCATCTCGTCACTATTTATGCCGGGGACAATCGGCGCTACCATTAAATGAACCGGTATATTGTTCTCACTCAGCTTTTCAATCAGCTTCATCCGGGCAAAAGCCGTAGCGGTTCGGGGTTCCATCTTTCTTCTCACCTCCTCGCGCAAACTGTTAATTGTGACAGCAACTTGTACCAATTGCAACTTTGCCAACTCGCTCAAGATATCTAAGTCCCTTAACATCAATACGTTTTTACTGATTAACGAAACCGGATGTTTATATTGCAATAACGTCTCTAGCAATCCCCGATTGATACATAACTTGCGTTCTATAGGTTGATAGCAGTCCGTATTGCCTGACATGAAAATCACCTGAGGTGTGTAGGATTTCTTGTTGAATTCCATTTCCAACAACTCTACTGCATTGTATTTTACCAAAATCTTCCGTTCAAAATCCAGCCCTGCACTAAATCCCCAATACTCGTGGGCATTGCGCGCATAGCAATAGATACAACCATGTTCACAACCTTGATAGGGATTCAAGGAAGTATAAAAACCGATATCCGGGCTATCCACTTTAGAAAGAATAGATTTGGGATAGGTGGCGATGAACTGTGTCTTGGAAGACGCTAAAAAAGGCTCGTCAAGCCCTTCTATATGCTCTTGAACATAGCTTTTGGAAAAAAATTTATTGTTGGGGTTTACTTGAGCACCCCGCCCCTTAAAATATTCGTTGGAAGAATTATCTGTGTTCATATTCAAAAATACTAAAATATTTAGTATTTTTGAATAAAATATTAATTCCCTTTACGATGTTGAAACATCCACTCGTAAATATCGTCCTGATGAAACAGACGTTCCACGCTTCCATGCGTACCGCCTTTAATAATGGTTAATATAGCATTGGATTCGGGATCCACTTTCTTGATAGCTTGATATATTTTCTTGGATTCAGAAACAGGAACAGCCCTATCTGCACTTCCATGCTGTATCCACAACGGAACCTTTGCAAGATTTTGTGCATATTTCAATGTTCCTCCTCCACATATTGCCACGGCGGCTGCTACCGCTTCAGGATACTTGCCCACAAAATCCATCGTACCATAACCGCCCATACTCATGCCACACACATAGACGCGCTTTTCATCTATGTTGTAATTGGCCAGCACAAAATCCAGCATCTCCTTGATTTTGTCCGGTTCCCAGCCGTTAGAAGTCTGTGGAGCAACGATAATAGAAGAAGGAATCTCATGACCCCGGTTTTTCGCATACAAAACGCCGTAGCGTTTTACGCGACTAAGGTCTTTTCCAGACAGGCTTCTTCCATGTAAAAAAATCAATAAGGGATTTTTGACCTCCTTGTTATAGTTCTCCGTGTCAATCAAAAAAGGATAGGACGTTTTCCCTTCAACAGCTTGCTGTTGACCCATCGCGACATTTGAAAACAGAAAGAGGGTGATAAAGGTATATCCCAATATCCAGCGCATCAACGAATTTGTTTAAATTAATATGCTCGCAAAATACTAAAATATACCTTTTATCACAAATACAGTGGTCGTACTTCCTCTCAAAAACACCCGTATGCTTCTAAGCATTTCCTCTGATGATCCGTAATAGGATAACGATAATGGCGATAACTAGCAAGATGTGAATAATATTTCCTGTAGCAAATCCTCCGAAAAAGCTAATAGCCCATATGATGACGAGGACAACGGCGATTAAATAAAGAATATTTCCCATAACTTTTAAAAGTAATTGTTTACATCATTATGAACACATGAAACAAGGCAATAGTTTTAAATTTATTGAAAATCTTTATTCATCAGATTGAGATATTGCCCATCAATAATTGAGGGATAACCCGATACCAAATCCCATATCACTGTCGTAATGCGTGCGGATTCCCATGTTTTTGTGAAAGATATAACGCAAGTCAGCCATATATTCTTTATCGGTATTTACCATAAACCCTGCCCGCAACCGTTTGGAAACCGGAATGTCTTCACGCATTAGCGACAAGCGCACCACGCCATCGTGGTAAACTTCGGCCTGGACATCCACCAGCATCGGAAGTGTGTACATAACCCCCAAACTGAAGGCACTCCTGCTATCCTTTCTGTTCACTTGGCCAAAAACATTTTTCTCGTGTCTATGCAAGCCCATATCCCTGTAACGCCAATCAAAGCCTATAAATGGCATGAGCCATTGCATCTTGCCGATATAGCGTCCGAAGTGGGTCTCCACTTCGTAGCCGTGCATATCGTTGTATCCCAACCGCCACTCCGTACCCAAGCTCCAACGTGTATTTTGCACCATGGCCGAGCCGTCGTTTCCATTGCTGGCAAAATCATTTTCTGCCATCAAATGCCACATATTGCTTTCTTGCTGAAGCACTTTATAAGCCTTATGTTTATCGGGCAACAGCGGATTCTTATAATCATCTACCGTAAAAACGCGATTCATTCCTGCCATCATATGATATAAAATATGGCAATGGAAAAACCAGTCTCCTTCGCGGTTGGCTTCAAATTCAATGGTATCGGTTTCCATCGGCATCACGTCCAGCACATTTTTTAGTGGGGCATAATCATCTTGCCCATTTATGACGCGAAAGTCGAAACCGTGCAAATGCATCGGGTGGCGCATCATGGAATTGTTGTATAAGGTAATGCGAAGCACTTCACCTTTCTTGACAGGAATTTTATCGGTTTCAGACAATACTTTATTATCCATGCTCCATATGTATCGGTTCATGTTTCCCGTCAGTTCAAAATGCAGTTCTTTAACCGGCGCATCCGGTGACAGATTCGTTTTGCGGGGTGATTTGAGCATGGCATAATTTAAGGTAACGATTCCCATGGCGTTACCGTGTTCCATATGGTCTTGTCCAGCATGATGCTCCATCTGTTGCTGTGCTCCGTGATGATGGCTTATACCGACCGGAGTAGTATCTTTATCGGCCATATGTTGTTGCGCATCCGATACAGTGTGCGCCACTGTCATCGTTTCGGGATACATCACGGCATTCATATCCATCTGCTGCAAACCCATATCCATCCCCATGTCATCCATATCGCCGTTCATTTTCATCATGTCGTTCATCATCTTCATCCCTTCAAAATACTTCAAGCGTGGCAATGGCGACACAGATTGACGGATTCCTTCGCCGATAAACAAAGAAGCTCCACCTGAACGATCTTCTGAAGTAGCCCGGAGTTCATAAGCGGTATCCTCATTTGGAATATCCACCACAATATCGTAGGTTTCGGATACGGCAACAATCAGCCGATCCACTTGTACCGGCTCGACATCGTTACCGTCATTGGCAACGACCGTTATCTTGCCACCGGCATATGTCAGCCAAAAATAGGATGAAGCACCACCATTGGCAATGCGCAATCGCACTTTGTCTCCTGCCTTAAATTTAGTCACTTGGCTTTCCACGTTGCCATTCATCAAAAACCGCTCATAATAGACATCGCTTACATCCATGGCCTCCATACGCTTCCATTCGTTGGTAAGTTTGGTTTTGAAATGCCCTTCCCTGATAGCTTCAGCGTAGCTCTGCACGGTATTTTTCCGAATGCCAAACCAATCGCTCCCGCTTGCCAGCATGCGTTGCACCTGATGCGGGTTAAGATTGGTCCATTCGCTCAGCAGTACGGAAACAGTAGGCAGGTCATCTATTCCTTTGCGAAACGTGGGGTCATTTTCCTTTTTATGAAAGATCAACGAACCATACATTCCGATCTGTTCCTGAAATCCAGAGTGGCTGTGGTACCAATACGTGCCATGCTGCACAACGGGAAAGCGGTACGTGTGTACTGTTCCTGGCTGTATGGGCATTTGGGTAAGAAAAGGAACACCATCTTCGCGGTTAGGTAATTGTACGCCATGCCAATGCAGTGAAGTGCTTTCTTTTAGCTGATTGTGCACCACAATCTCTGCAGTATCACCTTCAATGAAAGCTAGAGTTGGCATGGGGATTTGTCCGTTTACAGCTATAGCTCTTTTGCTTTTTCCTGCATAGTTGACAAGTGTATCTTGAACATATAAGTCATACCGAACTACTTTTTGGGCAAGGGAAACATGTACGCCGAAAAACAGACAAAGAATGGGTAACAATTTTCCAGGAAAAAGATGTTGCATCATGGCTTGTTAAATCTCATTGGGAACAAGAAAGGCACCACCTGTTGGGTAATGCCTTTTAAACTTTAGGATTTTGTTTCGGCAATCTTGCCACAGGCAAGCATGGAAGAACCATAGTAAGGATTCTTAATTTCCTTTTCCAAGCTTAGCCAATACCCTTTTTTCATAGGACAGTATTGATAATATACGGCCTGTTTGACGTTTTCTGCACTTTTCACCAGTTTCCACATGGCTATGGAAACATCATTGAAAACGACCCGTTGTTTTTCAATACCATTCGCTTTGCTTAACTTCTCCGTAGCCCTTAGCAGTTCGTTTTGCTGTGCTAAGTCTTTATCACCTTTTAAAGACTGATAAAAAGTATCGATGGTCTGTGTGGCGGTTTTGCTATCACCGTTGACCAATGCATTTTTCACGTTGATATAATGGTTTAAATGCGTGTTGCTGTTTTGGGCAAATGCCGTATATCCGAATAGCAGCATTGCCCATATCCATAAGCTCTTTTTCATAACATTTTAATTTTAGGCATGTAACGGTTCAATTTTAAATCCTGCTTTTTTCACTGTTTCCATGACTTCCTGTTCGGTAATGCCTTCTGATTGAACGGTAAGGACCTTGTCTTTGTTCGCGGTATCTACTTCCCAATGGCCAATGCCTGTTGCGTTATCCAAATGTGGTTTTACCGTGGCAACACATCCGCCACAATTGATATTCGTCTTGAATTGCAAATTTTCCATCTTTCTGTAATTAATTATTTATTCTACTACTACAAAGTTGAACATTCTCACAGGAATATTTGTTGCAAAATTTTGGAATTGATTTATAAGATTTACGGATTTTGGACGCTATGCTATCGTGTCTCCGAGATGCCATTTTGAGCATTGTCTGTGTCCCGGACGCAATTGTTTCCGTCTCTTCGACAGTTGCTTGTGCCACCTATACAACTGCTTGTTGTCGGCAGACAAGTGCATGCGTATCGGTGACAATTGTTTGTAACGGGCAAGCATATTTCAATGCCTATTATCCAACTGCTTGGAACCTACGGACGACTGCTTGCGGCATCCAAGCAATTGCTTGTGCGAAACAAACAGTTGCTTGGTCGTTGCAGACGATATGCTGTGACTAACAGACTATTGTCTGTTCCGGCATTTGCATTGCCGCTAGCTCCCAAACAATTGCCGGACTTATGCAAGCAATGCTCAATGTGGCACAGCGTACTGCAAATAGGGTGAGGCGCACCCTCCGGAAGACACGGGCACCTGTCCCGGTCATTGATCCTTCCTACTGAGAGACACAGAATGCATCGTTCTTTTCCCAGATGGTTGTTAGACAAGCAATCTCTCATGCAGCCTAACCCCTGACGTGTCTCCCTGACGTATTGATAAGTGCAGCACTGCCTGTGTCATAAGAATTGGGCGACGAACACATTGCCGCTCTTACCGACGCAATTCCGCATTTATGGAATTGTCGAAATTGTAGTGGGCAAATAATTATTTGCCCACAGAAGAAAGAAATGTTTTGGGTTTAAGGGCGAAAAATTTTTCGCCCCTACGTGGTACATCCAGAACAACAGGTTGGTTCGATTGTCCGGGGTATCAAAATTGGTGTTACCAAGTTTATACGTGGGAATACCAACATATACGACGGTTGGCAACTTACGTTATTTACAATAACCCCATGCCCCCTACCCGATACCGTAAGCCGACCTCATGGGTGTTCGTTGATAAGCGCTGATTTAGAGTCGAACTCTTTGGACTAAACTGATAGCTATAGCCTACACCGAAATCCCCAAAATTCACCTGCGCCAAGGCAGAAAAATCACCCTGATTCTGTGCGCCTATTCCTAAGCCGAATTTACGGTTGACAAAAGCAAGCACACTAACATCATAACGTGGCGCCATATCATCCATATGACTGACCAGTAATGACGGGCGTAAGTGAAAAGATTCATCCAAAGCCACTACAGCACCTGCTGTAATATAATAGACATTCTTAAATTCATACTCTCTGTTCTTACTACGGTTCAGTGAGAAGCGTGGCATAGACACCCCGGCATAATACCGCTCTTCACGGTAATACGAAGTACTGATACTCAGGAATCCGTTAGTTTCCTGAACGTTACTCCGGAAGGCAGGATCTTCCGGGTCGATCTGGTTGTAGTTACCATGGAAGTTGATCAGCCCACCTCCCATCGAAAGGTTCAGGTATTCGTCTTCGGAAAGACGCACCGCTTTAGCAACAAAAGCGCTCAGTTCATTTTCCTTCACCACCCCCAAGGTGGCGTGTTTCGCATCGATACCGACCGATAAACGAGCCTCTTGGAAACCGATGTTGCCGTTGATCCACACGGATTTCGGCGCACCGTCTACGCCAGCCCATTGGCTACGGCCCAAGGTACTAAAGCTCCCTTTCAGGTCCATCGTACTGAGCGAACTGTTGAAAGCGTTCCGCAACTGTCCGAACTGGTTGTAACTTACGCCATGTTGGGCAATGCTAACAAATGGCAGGAACGCCAGTGCTAACATGAATATCCTCGTTAACCCCGTCCAAAGGAGAGTAGAATCTTTATGTCGCTGAATATTGATTGTTGTTTTTTTCATCATGCCTTCTTGGTAAGGTGTGAAGTTTAAGGTTTAATGTCGCTGTCGCAAACTTTAAACAAAACAGACCTTAAACCCCTTCCTTCATTTTCAAATTCTCAAATTCTGTCATTTACAAATTAATTTACGCTCCGCTTCACCACGAAGAACCCTTTCTCGCGTTTCCATGTACCGCCATCTTTTACATCAATGTAATAATAATATGTACCATCATTTACAAATTGTCCTGTAAACACCCGATCATTATTATTATAGCCTTCAATGACTTCGATCACCTTTCCGGATTTATCAAAAATAGTCACTTTGTTTTCTGGGTAATCCCTTATACCTTCCATGATTAGGAATTCATTGATACCGTCACCATTCGGCGATACGGCTTGATGGACCCGAATTGGTAGTGGCGCATGAGCATCATTAGCTACTTTTACCGTAACCGTAACGGCCTGTGCGGCCTCATAATTCGCATCACCTGCTTGTGTAGCTGTTATTCTCACTGTACCCAAGCGCAGAACTTCCAGATCCGTACCGTGGACGCGGGCAACCATATGATCGTCTATCGAAAGGCTTACCGGTAAACCACTGCTGCTTTGTACATCTAAAGCGACAGTTCCTGCATCCCGACCTAACGTACCGGGACTATTGAAAGTGATGGTTTGCGAAGCCTTACGGATAGTCAGCTGTGCTTGCAACAACAATCCGGTATAGTTCGTCGTTTCTGCAATCGTGGCCGTTACCGTATATTCTCCGGCGTTCACCTGTCCGTTGTTCGCGTAGCTTACCGTGACGCCATTCGGCAGGGTACCTGCGATAGCCAAGGACTTGGCAGTGCCGTCGTAGGTGTGCGTGGCATCGCTCAGCGTGATATCTGTCAGGTCAGCTTTTTCGATGGCCAGCGCAGCACTCAAGGTTTGGTCTTCGTAGTTCGCACCACCATGGAGGTTTGCTGTTACGGTGTATTCTCCGGCGTTCACCTGTCCGTTGTTCACATAATCTACCGTTACACCGCTTGGTAATGTACCTGCGATACTTAGTGATTTGGCGGTGCCATCGTAGGTATACGTAGCGCCAGTCAGCGTAACATCTGCCAGGCCAGCTTTTTCGATGGTAAGCGCAGCACTCAAGGTTTGGTCTTCGTAGTTCGTACCACCATGGAGGTTTGCTGTGACGGTGTATTCTCCGGCGTTCACCTGTCCGTTGTTCACATAATCTACCGTTACACCGCTTGGTAATGTACCTGCGATACTTAGTGATTTGACTGTGCCATCGTAGGTATACGTAGCGCCAGTCAGCGTAACATCTGTCAGGCCAGCTTTTTCAATGGTAAGCGCAGCACTCAAGGTTTGGTCTTCGTAGTTCGTACCACCATGGAGGTTTGCTGTTACCGTGTATTCTCCGGCGTTCACCTGTCCGTTGTTCACATAATCTACCGTTACACCGCTTGGTAATGTACCTGCGATACTTAGTGATTTGGCCGTGCCATCGTAGGTATACGTAGCGCCAGTCAGCGTAACATCTGTCAGGTCAGCTTTTTCAATGGCGAGCGTAGCACTCAAGGTTTGGTCTTCGTAGTTCGTACCTCCATGGAGGTTTGCTGTTACCGTGTATTCTCCGGCGTTCACCTGTCCGTTGTTCACATAATCTACCGTTACACCGCTTGGTAATGTACCTGCGATACTTAGTGATTTGGCTGTGCCATCGTAGGTATACGTAGCGCCCGTCAGCGTGATATCTGTCAGGTCAGCTTTTTCGATGGCCAGCGTAGCACTCAAGGTTTGGTCTTCGTAGTTCGTACCTCCATGGAGGTTTGCTGTTACGGTGTATTCTCCGGCGTTCACCTGTCCGTTGTTCACATAATCTACCGTTACACCGCTTGGTAATGTACCTGTAACAGCGAGTGATTTTGTTGTGCCATCGTAAGTATGGATAGCATTAGCCATCGTGATACCGGATAAGCTTGCCTTGCGGATATGCAAGGATTGCATGACTGGAGTTGCTGCAAGGAATGCATCGTTGCCGTTCTGACTTGCAGTTATCTCCACATCTCCTGTCTGATGAATAGTCAGCACGTTTCCACTTATGGAAGCAATATTATTATCACTGCTGCTATATGAAATGGACAGACCGGAACTTGCGGTTGCCGTCAATGCAAATGGCGCATCGCCATAAATTCTGTCAGCCAATGCCCCAAAAGTAATGGTCTGCGTAGCCTGCGGCATCGCATCTGCTACAGCCGAGCGTGGACTTTCATTACCTAATGCATCTACTGCTGAAATAGCATAATAATAGCGTTGTCCCATCGTCAATAGCCCATCTATATATGCTGTCGTTCCTGCCGGAATAATCGTCAGCAAACTCAATTGATTAGCCGAGGTACCTGCATAGATATAGTAGCTTGCTAAATCCGTTTCCTGATTCGCTGTCCATTCCAAGCTGATATTACCAGAACCAGGGGCAGCGGTCAAACCTATCGGCGTAGCCGGTGCTGTCTTGTCGATAGCAAAACTTAAGGTTGTAACATTCCCTGCGGCATCCGTGACAACAAGGGTGTAATCACCTTCTGCTGACACCACATCACCGCTGTTAAAACTTGCACCGTTCAGGGTCGCTGTACCTTCGTTGAAACCTATCGTACGGTCATCGTTGTAGATAAACCCATCGCTCACTCCGGTGACTACAGGGGCTGCCTTGTCGATAGCAAAACTTAAGGTTGTAACATTCCCTGCGGCATCCGTGACAACAAGGGTGTAATCACCTTCTGCTGACACCACATCACCGCTGTTAAAACTTGCACCGTTCAGGGTCGCTGTACCT
>Ga0222429_100527_pt1 | contig 26260 bp, 24 predicted proteins | sample 1B50Ametagenome_FD_182475 | JGI IMG/M metagenome (GOLD analysis project Ga0222429, IMG submission 182475) | Enriched microbial communities from leaf-cutter ant dump, University of Wisconsin, Madison, United States - 1B50A (version 2) | ecosystem: Environmental > Terrestrial > Nest > Insects nest...
GTGCTGGTGCACGAAGGCCAGGTGGTCAACAAGGGCGAGCTGATCGTGGACGGCCCGGCCGACCCGCAGGACATCCTGCGCCTGCTGGGCATCGAGGAGCTGTCGCGCTACATCGTCGATGAGGTGCAGGACGTCTACCGCCTGCAGGGCGTGAAGATCAACGACAAGCACATCGAGGTGATCGTGCGCCAGATGCTGCGCCGCGTCGTGGTCGAGAACCCGGGCGAGTCCAGCTACATCGCCGGCGAGCAGGTCGAGCGCAGCGAGATCCTCAACACCAACGAGGCGCTGCAGGCCGACGGCAAGATCCCCGCCACGTACTCCAACGTGCTGCTGGGCATCACCAAGGCCTCGCTGTCCACCGACTCGTTCATCTCCGCCGCCTCCTTCCAGGAGACGACGCGCGTGCTGACCGAGGCGGCCATCATGGGCAAGCGCGACGAGCTGCGCGGCCTGAAGGAAAACGTCATCGTCGGCCGCCTGATCCCGGCCGGCACCGGCCTGGCCTACCACCAGGCGCGCAAGGCCAAGGATCAGATGGACGAGGCCGAGCGCCGCGCCATCGCCGACGCCGAAGCCGCCGAGCTGGCTGCCGCCGGCACCGGCGAGCTGCTTGCCGATGACAGCACCGACGCCGCCGCCGATTGATTCTTTGATCGGCAGCTGATCCCGCTCCCGGCCCGCCCACCAGGTTGGCCGGGAGTTGTTTTTTGTGCGATACCGACTGCACCATGTGGACTACCTGGATTCTTCTGGCGCTGCTGCTGTGTTGGGCGGTGGGCGCCTACAACCGGCTGATTCGCCTGCGCTCCGCGGCGATCCAGGCGTTTGGCGCGCTCGACACCCATCTGCTGCGCTTCATCGCCCTGCTGGGTGAATACGAGAACACCCGCCAGGGCGCCGACTTGCCGCCGCACGACCCGCACCACGCGCTGCAGGCCGCCGCCACGCAGTACGGCGCGTCGCTGGCCGCGCTGCGCGCCCAGCCGCTGGACGGCGGCGCCGCTGCTGCCCTGGTGGCCGCGCGCCTGGTGCTCGACACCGCCTGGCAGGGCGTGGTGCACGAGGCCGCGCGCCTGAACGAAGGCGTGGCCCCGCCGGCGCTGGCTCCCTGGGTGCAGCAGCGCGAGCAGCTGCTGCTGCAAATGGCGCCGGCGGCGCAGCAATTCGCCGAGGCCGTGGCGCGCTACAACCATGGCATAGGCCAGTTTCCGGCGCGGCTGCTGGCCTGGCTGTTCGGCTTCAGAAAGGCGCAGGCATTGTGAACGACGCCCAGCTCCACGCCACGCCGCCCTCCAAGGGCGACGCAGCCCCCGCGCTCTGGACGCTGCTGCAGGCCTGCGCCGGTGCGCTGGGCGCCATCCGCGGCGGCCAGTCCGGCACGGCCGCGCTCGACGCCGTGCCAGCCGGCCTGCGCCCGGGCGTGCAGGCGCTGCTGTTCCAGGTGCTGCGCAACCTGGGCCGGGCCCAGGCGCTGCGCCAGCAGCTGGCCCCGCGCCCGCCGGCGCCCAGGGTGGACGCGCTGCTGTGCACCGCGCTGGCGCTGGCGTGGGACGAGCAGGCCGCGCCGTATCCGCCTTTCACCCTGGTCAACCAAAGCGTCGAAGCCGCCAAGCGCCAGCCGGCCACGCGCGGCCAGGCGGCTTTCGTCAACGCCTGCCTGCGGCGCTTTCTGCGCGAGCGCGCGGCGCTGGTGGCGCGCACCGACGCCGACCCGGTGGCGCGCTGGAACCACCCCGCCTGGTGGGTGGAGCGCGTGCGCGGCGACCACCCGCAGCACTGGCAGGCGATTCTGCAGGCCAACAACGTCCAGGCGCCGATGGTGCTGCGCGTTTCTGAAGAAAAAACGACTCTAAACCAATACCAACAAGCGCTTGCAGCTATCAATATAGATGCGGTACTCGTTGCCGAATGGGGCCTGGCGCTGCGCCGGCCCGTGCCCGTGGCACAGCTGCCGGGCTTTGCCCAGGGCCTGGTGTCGGTGCAGGACGCGGCCGCGCAGCTGGCCGCGCCGCTGCTGGCGCAGGGCCTGGACACCACCGCCCCGCTGCGCCTGCTGGACGCCTGCGCCGCCCCCGGCGGCAAGACGGCGCACCTGCTGCAGTGGGCGGCGGCGCGCGGCGCACCCTGGCAGGTGACGGCGCTGGAGGTGGACGCGCAGCGCGCCACGCGCATCCACGACAACCTGCAGCGCCTGGGGCACAGCGCCCAGGTGCTGGTGGCCGACGCCGGCCAGCCCGGGCAGTGGTGGCGCCAGCACTGCGGCGGCCAGCCGTTCGACGCCATCTTGCTGGACGCGCCGTGCACCGCCTCGGGCATCGTGCGCCGCCACCCGGACGTGCGCTGGCTGCGCCGCGCCGGCGACGTGGCGCAGCTGGCGGCGCAGCAGGCGCGCCTGCTGGCGGCGCTGTGGCCGCTGCTGCGCCCGGGCGGGCGCCTGCTGTACTGCACCTGCTCGGTGTTCCGCGCCGAGGGCGACGCGCAGATACAGGCGTTTGTTGCGCACAACAGCGATGCGGTTTTGCAACCCTCGCCCGGACATTTGTTGCCGTCTGGCACGGACAACGGCGCCAGACTCCCGGACAATCCATCGGGTGAGCACGACGGATTCTTTTACGCGCTGTTGCAAAAAAGCAGCACCTGAACCTGGCTGGCAGCGCCGCCGGCTGGTGCTGGCGGCGCTGCTGCTGGGCGCCGCGCTGGCGCCATTGCAGGCGGGCGCGCAGGAACACGAGCCTGAGCACGAGCAGATCAGCGAAATGCAGCTGGAGCGCACGGACGCCGGGCTGTTCCTGAGCGCAACGCTGAAGATGGAGCTGTCCGACACGGTGGAGAGCGCGCTCTCCAAGGGCATCTCGATGTACTTCGTGGCCGAGGCGCAGGTGCTGCGCCAGCGCTGGTACTGGTTCGACAAGACCGTGGCCGGCGCCACGCGCTACATGCGCCTGAGCTACCAGCCGCTGACGCGCCGCTGGCGGCTGTCGCAATCGTCCAGCCCGTTCGACGACAGCGGCCTGGGCGTATCGCTGGGGCAGATCTTCGAGTCCATGCCCGAAGCGCTGGCGGCCATGCAGCGCATCGCCGGCTGGCAGATCGCGCCGGCCGAGGCTCTGCACGCGGGCGAGCCATATCTGGTGCGGCTGCAGTTTCGCCTCGACACCTCGCAGCTGCCGCGCCCGCTGCAGTTCGGCATGGCGGGGCGCTCCGCCTGGACGCTGAACCTGTCGCGCACCATGCCGCTGGCCACGGCGCAGGCCGGCTCATGATGCAGGAGCCGGGCATGCGTCCCGCCGGCTCGGCGCGCCGGGCCGCCAGCCGCGCGTCGCAGATGCGCTGGGCGCTGGGGCTGGGTGTGGGCGTGATGTGCGCCATCGGCCTGGTGCTGCTGTTCCTGCTGACGCTGGCGACCAACAACCGCGTGCTGTACGAGCGCAACTTCGCCTGGCTGCTGACCGTCAACGTGCTGGTGGCGCTGGCGCTGCTGGCGGTGCTGGTCTGGGGCGCGGTGCGCCTGGGCGTGCGCCTCAGGCGCGGGCGCTTCGGCAGCCGGCTGCTGGTCAAGCTGGCGGCCATCTTCGGCCTGGTGGGGGTGATTCCGGGGCTGCTCATCTACGTCGTCTCGTACCAGTTCGTCTCGCGCTCCATCGAGAGCTGGTTCGACGTGAAGGTGGAGGGGGCGCTCACGGCCGGCGTCAGCCTGGCGCGCGTGACGCTGGACACCATCGCCGGCGAGATGGCCACGCAGACGCGCAGCGCCAGCAGCCAGCTCACGCGCGTGCCCGACGCGGCCGCCGGCCTGGTGCTCGAACGCATACGCGACCAGCTGGGCGCGAGCGACCTGGTGCTGTGGAACGCCGCCGGGCAGGCCGTGGCCAGCGTCGGTCAGTCGCGCTTCGCGCTCAACCCCGAGCGCCCCAGCGCGCAGATGTTCCGCCACGCGCGCGACGAGCGCATGACGTTCCAGATCGAAGGCCTGGACGACCTGGCGGACCCCAAGGCTGCCGAGAACGCGCGCGTGCGCGCCCTGGTGCTGGTGCCCAGCCAGGCGCTGGGCCTGCTGGCCGAGCCGCGCTTTCTGCAGGCCACGCTGATGCTGCCGCAGGCGCTGGTCACCAACGCCATCGCCGTGCAGGAGGCCGACCGCGAATACCAGGAACGCGCCCTGGCCCGCGTGGGGCTGCGGCGCATGTACATCGGCACGCTCACGCTCAGCCTGTTTCTGGCGGTGTTCGGCGCCGTGCTGCTGGCCGTGGTGCTGGGCAACCAGCTGGCGCGGCCGCTGCTGGTGCTGGCCGACGGCGTGCGCGAAGTGGCCGCTGGCAACCTGGCGCCCAAGGCGGCGCTGCAGGGCCAGGACGAGCTGGGCGGCCTGACGCGCGCGTTTGCGCTGATGACCGAGCAACTGGCCGACGCGCGCGCCACCGTGCACAAAAGCATGGGCGAGCTGGAGGCCGCGCGCGGCAATCTGCAGACCATTCAGGACAACCTGACCGCCGGGGTCATCGTGCTCGACGAGCGCGGCGCCATCCTGTCGTCCAACCCGGGCGCTACGCGCATCCTGCGCGCGCCGCTGGCCGCCTTCGAAGGCCAACTGCTGGCCGGTGTTCCAGGGCTGGCCGACTTCGGCGCCGCCGTGCAGCGGCACTTCGACGATTTTCTGCGCGAGCATGCCGACCACCACGGGCTCGACCATTGGCAGCACGCCTTCGACCTGTACGCCGACGGCGACGCTATGTCCACGCAGGGCACCAACCTGGTAGCGCGCGGGGCAGAGTTGCCCAATCACAACAGATTGTTGGTTTTTGACGACATTTCTGAAATCGTCTCGGCCCAGCGCGCCCAGGCCTGGGGCGAGGTCGCCCGGCGCCTGGCGCACGAGATCAAGAACCCCCTGACGCCCATCCAGCTGTCGGCCGAGCGGCTGCAGCTCAAGCTGTCGGGCAAGCTGGCCGGCGCCGAACAGGCCATTCTGGACAAGTCGGTCAAGACCATCGTCGACCAGGTGGACGCGATGAAACGCCTGGTCAACGAGTTCCGCGACTATGCTCGCCTGCCTGCGGCCGAACTGCAGCCGCTGGACTTGAATGCGCTGATCAGCGACGTACTGCACCTCTATGGCGCCGAAAACGCCACAGTGGCGGTGCAGGCGCAGCTCGATGCCGCCTGCCCGCACATTGCCGGCGACGCCCAGCAACTGCGCCAGGTGGTGCACAACCTGCTGCAAAACGCCCAGGACGCGGCGCAGCAGGCGGCGCAGGCCGCCGGCCGGGAGCCGCAGCCCGTGTGCATCACGACACGCTGGAGCGAGACCGCCCAGCGCGTGCGCCTGCTGGTCAGCGACAGTGGGCCGGGCTTTCCGGCGCGCATCCTGCAGCGCGCCTTCGAACCTTATGTAACAACCAAACCGCGCGGAACCGGCCTGGGGCTTGCCGTTGTGAAGAAAATCGCGGACGAGCACGGTGCCCGGATCGAACTGGTCAACCGTATGGAAAACGGGGGGGTAATAGGCGCGCAAGTGTCGCTATCATTCGCCCCTGTGTTGACGGTGGCGCATTAACAACACCGTGACAGGAACTTGAGGGTGTAGCAAAGCACATGGCAAATATTCTGGTGGTCGACGACGAGCTGGGAATCCGCGATCTGTTGTCAGAAATACTGAACGACGAAGGGCACAGCGTCGATCTCGCCGAGAACGCTACGCAGGCGCGCGAGGCACGCAGCAAGGGCAGCTACGACCTGATCCTGCTCGACATCTGGATGCCCGACACCGACGGAGTCTCATTGCTCAAGGAGTGGTCGCTCGCCAACCTGCTGACCATGCCGGTCGTGATGATGAGCGGCCACGCCACCATAGACACCGCCGTGGAGGCCACGCGCATCGGCGCCTTTTCGTTCCTGGAAAAGCCCATCACCTTGCAGAAGCTGCTCAAGGCGGTGGAGCAGGCGCTGGCGCGCAGCGCCCCGGGCCAGGCCGTGGCCAACAACGCGGCGGTACCCGCACCCAATGGAGCCGGCGCGCTGGCGCTGCCAGCCAAGGCGCCGGCAAGCGACGCCGCGGCAGCCGTGGCGGCGGCGCCGGCTGCGGAGCTCGGCCCCCTGTCGCACCAGGGCTTCAACCTGGACAGGCCCTTGCGCGAGGCGCGCGACGGCTTCGAAAAAGCCTATTTCGAGTTCCACCTGGCGCGCGAGGGCGGCTCGATGACCCGCGTCGCCGAAAAAACCGGCCTGGAACGCACCCACCTGTACCGCAAGCTGCGCCAACTGGGCGTGGATCTGGGGCGCGGCAAGCGGGGCAACTGACCGGGCCTGGCAAAAAAGATTGGTTTTCCCCATTCGGCCTGCATTCTCTGCATATAATGCAAGGCTCTGGCCCGGTAGCTCAGTCGGTAGAGCAGAGGATTGAAAATCCTTGTGTCGGCGGTTCGATTCCGCCCCAGGCCACCATCCCCCTTTCCCACCCGGTTTCACCGAATCCCGTTTCCTCAGGGAAATCAAGGGGTTACGCAAGAAACCTGTCCCACAGCGTCGCATTCGGTTCCGCCGAATCCCAGGGCTTTTGTTCCCTGGCGTGTTCCCTTACCGTTCCTCCTGTTTTCACAGGGTACACGGAGGTACGGCGATGAAGCTCACTGCCAAGGCCATTGATCTGGCCCAGCCTGCGGACAAGGAGTACATGCTGTCCGATGGGGACAAGTTGTACCTTCGCGTCCATCCAAGCGGCGGCAAGCGCTGGCTGTTCAACTACATCAGTGTCGAGGGCAGGCGGATCAAGCTAACGCTGGGGCCGTACCCTGAGATATCTCTGGCCACAGCTCGCGATTTGGCCGCAGAGCAGCGGCGTCTCCTCGCCATGGGCAAGGATCCGCGCATCAAGAAACTCGAAGTGCGCCAGGAGGCGCAGCGCCAGGCGCTGGCCACCTTCGAGAGCGTGGCACGCGAGTGGCACGCACACGCCACCGACGTGCACGAGTGGAGCGAGAGCTACAGCCAGAAGATCCTGCGCCAGTTGGAAATGCACGCCTTTCCCAGGCTAGGCCGGCATCCGATCGGTACGCTCAACCAGATGGACGTCCTGCAATGCTTGGAGGCTGTGTCCTTGGCCGGCACCCGGGAGACGGCCATCCGTCTGCGGGAGAACGTGCAGCGCGTCTATGCCAGGGCCGTCACGCTCGGTCTCCTGGACACAGGTAAGAACTTCATGGCCAAGAGCGTGGCCGACTTCAAGTTGCGTGCTCCCAGGGTGAAGCACTTCGCGACCATGCTCGACCCCGAGAAGATTGGGCAACTCCTGCGCGACATCCGCGGCTACAGGGGCCACTTCACCGTCACCTGCGCCCTGATGATCATGCCCTATGTGTTCCAGCGGCCCGGCCAGATCCGCATGATGGAGTGGGAGCAACTGGACCTCGATGCCGGCCTCTGGGTCTGCCCGCCGCACATCATGAAGATGCGGGAAGCCTACAAGTTCGACAACCAGACGCCGTCGCACGTCGTGCCGCTGCCGAGCCAGGTCATCGAGATCCTGCATCGTATGCACAAGGTGAACGGCCCCTCCGGCCCCGTGTTCAAGAGTGTGTCACGCCGGCCGGGAAAGGACGGCTATACGCGCTACATCTCGAACAACACGATGAACAGCGCCCTGCGCGCCCTGGGCTACGACACCCAGCAGGACATCACCGGGCACGGCTTCCGGGCTATGGCTCGTACGCTCATCCGGGAAAAGCTCGGCTGGGACCGGGAACTGATCGAGAAGCATCTCGCCCACGTATCCGACGAGGAACTCGGCGACACCTACGACCGAGCCCGGTTCATCGAGCAGCGCCACGCGATGGCGCAGGCCTGGGCCGACTACCTCGACCAGTTGGCGGATTGCAGGATCCCGCCGGCCCGGCGCTTCACGCCTTCGCCCAATCAGACGCCAGACCGCAGCAACGGCCTATCCATGCCGGTACAGATGCTTCAGTAGCCTGTCTTCAGACGAATCGTGGTGGCGCGCTTGATACACGACCTCCCAACGGCCGCTTCGGCCTGCCGCTACCCTAAAAGAAATGCCCCGCACAAGTAGGGTCCTTCGCTTCCTTGCCAACGGCTGATGAGCAGCGATCGCGGTCGGTGGGCGCCGTTCGTCGTCCGCCCGGTGATGGGAACATCCCGATCATCGGGGCGCGAACTGGGTGATGGTGTAAGCGGCCGGTCTGCAGGCTAAGCGGCCATCGGCGCGACTCACGCAGGCCAAGTAGACCTTGGCATCGTCCGACTTCTAGTTCCTGCGGCCTTGAACTCACGCAGTCGACCGAGAACTGTATACGTCAGGGCAGAGGATTCTCAAGCAGGGTGCAGAGCGAGCCGCACGAGTTTCCAAAGTTGACGGCATCCAGACGACGCAGTGTGTGAAGTGTCGAGTCGGGGCACAGTTGGGGCGCATGTTTAACAATTTGGAGCTCAACATGAACCCGAAGAAATCCGTCGACAACATCAGCCTCATAGATGCTCTCGGCGTGACACTGCCATCCGGAACGGCCTTCCGCTCGGTTGCCCAGATGTTGCGCAAAGTCGGCGTTGCCGAAACCGTCAACCGGCTCCGTGATCAGGCGCTGGAATCGGGGCGCTCGCCGACGTTCCTCGATGCCACGAAGTTCGCGGTCGGCCGTGTCGAAGACGTGCAGCACTTCTTGAACGGCGAAGAGACGGAGGTCGAGGCGTACCGCAAGCTGCGTGCCGAGGAGCGCGGCCAAGGCAGCATCAACGGCACGACGAGCAATTCTCCCGCCTAGCCTAGGATCCTCGCTCGAGGAGAGCAGCATGAACGCTTCGAAGAACAAAGTTTCCCAGCGAGACCTCACGCTGCTCAAAAGTAAGCTGTCCGGCATTTTGACTACGAGCGCTGACGACATTGAGCAACTAGCGAGGGACGCACCGACTGAGTGCTGTGCCATCGCGAAGGTTCTCCGAAACTTCGCTAAAGGCATGAACGGTAGTCGTCAATGGCTCTCCGCCTGCATGGCGAGCCTTCCTCCCGAAAAATGGGTTTACAACGGAACCTACACGTCGGTACAGCGTGCGGATGGAGCGTCCCTGAAATACTGCACCCCTGGCCCGGAGATGCTGGACGCAGCCGCGGGCGCGGCTCAGTTCCGTGCTCGCGAAGCGCTCTGCCGGTCGCTGGTAGAGTCGGTTAGCTCCAAGGGCCTCATTTCAATGGTGCGATGGGGCGACTTGCGCATCGCAGACAGGAAGCGTCACCCAGTGCTACTGGACGTCGCTATAGCTGACAGCATCAGCGTGCTGGAGTATTTGTTCGACTACAGCTACACCGAGCGTGAGTGTAGATGGCGCGCTGGGGTCTGCATTGACCCCAGCGTACCCACTCCGCCAGACGCTATGCGCGAACTTGCCGATAAAGCACAAAGCGAAATCATCGACTCGCTGCTAGGTAGCGCCCATGCCGCGGGTGGCTCGGATGATCTAACCGTCCGGCTACTTAGCAACATCGCCGCGAACCGCTCACTCCTGGAGTCTGCTCAACAGGCTGTTCATGCGAGTCAAGCTCAAGATTTCGCAGGTGAACTGCTGTCCGCATTGAATAGCCAAGGCATTAACGAAGTGCCTGAGGTCGAAAGCGACGCAGACATTCTCGAGCATCTCAGAGATTGGTTTAGGCCAAAGACGGGCGTTCTGCGATCGCTTGCTCGCTTTGACCGACGCCACGACGCTGCCACTGATGCGGGGCTGCCTTGTACTCTGCAACTGGCCGAATACGTTCAAACGCAGTACATCAGCCTGCGGGGCGGCACAATGGCCAAGCAGGTTGCGCAACTTCAATTCGGCGGCCCGTGCAACAAGCTCATCTTCGCTTTGGTTGTTGCTGCATGCGCCTATGGAGGCATTACTGTCAGCAATGAACTACACGGCGACAAAAGCCAAAAGCTGCCTGCTTATCCTGCTCGGGGCAAACGAACCGAACAGGTCAGCACCCATGCCATAGATTTTTTTATGAGTGTTTTTGGTCACATCGTTTTTTCCAACGCTGGCTGGGCGCTCGATGCGAGCGCCTTATCGGCCTACTCCGCTGCTTTGGCCCATAAACGCGGTCGCAAGCAAGAACTGGTCTTCTTATTGTTTAAGCGCCAAAGTGCATCAACCTTATTGGCGATGCACAACGTGCTTCAACGGCTGTTGGACCGCTCGCTCGGCGCTCAGGCTGTCGAGCCTTCTTCCCCATGAATCGATAAGACCGTCGCTCAACTCATCAGCTGTCGTTCAGGCACTCACCGGGCTGACGTCGGCGGCGAACGACCGGTTCCAACTGAGAAGCGGCTGGTCAGCGCATCGAGGCCGAAGAGTCGGCTTCGGCGCGAGCGGTCGTTCGGCCTCCGAACCACAACCGACCGCCCCCAGCCTGAAGCCGCCGAAGAGCCGCCGAAAATCAATCCGGCGGCATAAGCCCGAGTTGTGCGGCAGCGCGCTCCAGCCCGCCAAGCACGCTATCCAGCACCTTCTGCGAAAACCCGCTCGGCAACTCGCGCTGCACGCCAGCGATCACATCCGGCGTCGCGGCCACGATCACCTCGATGAGATCCTCGGCATCCGCCACGAGCCCGACCTGCCGGGCCGTGCTGTTGAAATAGCGTCGCACGATGGTGTCCGTCTGATAGTGCCGGTTGCGCCCCAGCAAGGCCATGGCCAGCCTCACCTCGTGCGGTGACCACTGATTCGAACCGCAGCCGATCACCGGATAGGCCGACATCACGTCGTACATTGGCGTCAGTTGAAAGCCCCCGCCCGCCAGCAGGCGGATGCTGAAGTTCTTCGCATGGCCGTCGGGCGCGCGCAGCAGCCAGAACAGGATCTGCGCCGCCATCAGCGTGCGCATATCCTCCTGTGCCGTCACCGACTGCTGGAGCAGTGTGAAGAGGGTGCGCAGGCCCGGACCGCCCTCGCTTTCGTACTTGACCAGCGGCGAGGTGCCGGTGGCCTGGCAGAAATCCTCCTGCGGCAGCCGTAGCAGCCGCCTATCGTCCGTCCATCGGCGATCGAAGCGCTCCACCACCAGCACGCGCTGCGTACCAAACACCATGATCTGCGCCTGCGCGGTGGGCAATCCATAGGCGCGCAGCAGCCGCAGGCACAGCCACTCGTTGTCGACCGACGTGGAGAAATCCGCCCGCCGCCCGCCGACCAACCCCATCGGCAGCTTGAAGATGTGCGTGGTGGGGGTGGCGCCACGCGGCTTGTGCCAGGCGCCGTTCCACCACAGGTAGGCATCCTTTTCCTGGGCGCCCGCCAGCGAGATGCGGAAATCGTCATCAGGCTCCTCGGCGGCCCCGAAGCGGTCGGTCCCCACGACGTTCTGCAAGTGCCGCTCGATGGCCACTTCGTCCAGCGGGACCGCATCAATCCGGTCCGGCCCCGCGGGAACTTCTTCGTAATTCAGGACCTGGATCGCTCCCACGCAATCGCGGCCAATCGCTCGCAGCAAATCGAAGGCGTCGATGGAGCCCGTCCTGAAGCGGGCGGCGATGCGCCGCCGGATCGCGCCGCTGTCGGGCAGCAGGTTGTCGAAGTAGTGCGCGACCGCCGCGCCTTTGAGGGGCGCGTTGCGCAGGTTGAAGGGCAGGGACAGCGACAGCGGGCGGCCCAGCGGGGACTGGACCCAGCCCGCGTCGTAGTGCAGTTCCATGGGCCCCCGCGCGGGCAGCGTCCAGCGGCCCACGCGCTCGCCATTGGCCCACAGGCCCAGGGTGCGGCTGTGTGACCGGCGTCCCACGTCACCAGGGCGCCGACCCGGCCGCTGGCACGACAACCGCACCGCGCGTGCCCAACTTCAGTTCAAGCCCCAGCACCGCACACCAGGTGAGAAGCTGCTTGAAGCTCAGTTCTTCTGGATGAAGTTCCAGATAAGAAACCCGGTTCTGGCTGAGATTCAGCCGCGCCGCGACCGCCGCCTGGGTCAGCTTGGCGTGCTTGCGTGCAGCGCGCAGGATCTGTCCCAACTGATCGGCGGAAAGCAAAGGCTGCGGGGGAAGCGCGTTATCCATGGATTTAGCAGTAAAACAGCTAAATCAATAATAGCTGATTTTCGGCTATATGAAAAATATCTGAGAATCAGCTGCCAATGCAGGGCGGCAGCACATTGAGTGGCTCTGACCACCTTCAGTGAAGAGCGCTCAGTAGCGCACTTGGCGGACTTTCGCTCCTTGCACGGTGGTGATGGTCGTGCAAGCCCTCATCAGTTTGAAGTTCCCCGGATCCTGCTCCCACTGCTCCAGATCGATGCGCCGCCAGCCTTTCGCGGCGCCCCCCAAGGACACGGGCGCAGGGAAGCTGCCAGCAGCGATGCGTCGATACAGGCTGGACCGGCTCAATGACGTCATCCGCAGTACATCGCGCATGCGATAGAACATGGGTCGCATGGGCTCGGCTTGAGGCTGGGGCTGCGAAGCAAGGTTACTGGCCTGGAACATTCGGTTCTCCCGCTGTGTCGATCCACGCCAGATTGCCCCATCCAGCCGCACTGGTACACCCAGTGTGGCGTAGTAGGGCGAAGATTTGACCCAGAAAGGGAATGCCGGGCCTGCTCAGGCTGGACATCTGAAGACTGAATTGGCGACCCTAGGTTCCTTGAAGCTCCGGTTACATGCGATAAATTCCGCCAGCATGCGCGGTCTCAAGATCGAGACATCGATCAGAGCGCCGTAGGCCTGCGCATTGAAGGGCTCCATTGAAAAAAAGGGCTCCACGCCGAAGCGGGAGCCCTTTGTGGTCGTGCTCAGCGCGGCGCCAGCTTCACCAGCCCGTTGAGCACCTGGTCCAGACCGCCGAAGACGGAGATCCTGTCGATGCGCTCGGAGATGCGCTCCAGCGTCTCCAACTCCTTCAGGCGCAGGGCGACAGGGTTGTCCTCCATCACCTTGGCCGTGTTGAGCAGCGAGCGCGTAGCCGCCGTTTCCTCCCGGCGGCGTATCACGTTGGCCTCGGCCGACTTGCCGGCCTCGACCACCTGCGCCAGGATGGTCTTCATCTCGCCGGGCAGCACGATATCCTTGACGCCCACGCCGTCGAGCTCCAGCCCGAAGGTAGAGAGCTTGGCGCGCACGTGTGCGGAAACGACCTCGTCGATCACCGTCTTGTTCTCCAGCAGCTCGTCGAGCGTGCGGGTGCCGACGGCGGCGCGCAGGCCGAACTGCAGTTCGCGGTACAGCTGATCGGCCGGCTTGGCCAGCTGGGCATGTGCCTTCAGCACGTCGGTGTAGCGCCAGGTCGCCGCGAGGTTCAGGCGCAGGCTCACCTTGTCCTTGGTCAGGATCTCCTGGCCCGTCACCTCCATCGCCTGCAGGCGCAGATCGACCAGCTCCACCGCGATGCTGCGGCCGAACTTCCAGAAGGCATGGCTGCCCGCCTCGAGCAGGCGCGTGACCTTGCCGTCGATGGTCAGCAGCGCGGCGCCGTGGTCGGGCACCTGCACCTGCAGCACGCCGGCCAGGCCCGTCACCGGGCGCTGGCGCAACTGCGTCTGCGTCAGGCGCTGTGCCAGATCGTCCGGCAGCCGCGGATCGGCCGAGACGTCCACGACATCGACGCGCACGTCCACGAGGCCGCGCCAGTACAGGCGCCGCGTCGCGGGCGGCAGGATCTCGACCAGCACGCCGTCCTCGTAGCGCAGGCCGGCCTGCGTTTCGGACAGTTCGGCGCGCACGAACTCCTTCGCCACCACCTCCGGCTCCCTGGCCATCAGGTAGTCGGCCATGGCGTGCGTGAAGGCGGGCTGCTCGAGCGCGAACTTCTCGACCGAGAGAGTGTCCGCGAGGCTGAACAGCCGGTACGCACCCGGCGCCAGGACGCGCTCGAAGTCGCTGTTGCGCAGCAGCAGGCCGCGCTCGTTCTTGCGGATGGTGACACGCTTGAATTCCATGTTGTTCTCCTTCAAAAAAGCGTGTGTAGAAAAAAAGGGTGCCGTTACAGGGGCACGGCGGGCCGGCGCTGCCAGAGGACGGGACCACGGTGCGCCGCCGCCCGGACCGAGGTCGTGGGCGGCTGGCTGACCGCGGACGCGAAGCTCCGCATGGCGCCGGCACGGGACCGGGCCGCTGACACCGGTGACACGCCGCTTGCGCGGCATACCTCCCGATGCGTTCGGCGGGTGGTCTTTCGACCGTTCTTGGCTTGGAGCAGGAGTCGAACCTGCGACAGACGAGTTATGGGCTCGTTGCTCTACCCTCTGAGCTATCCAATGGGAGCGATGCCGGGACTCGAACCCGGTGACACACCATGTCATCGCGCTTCCCTCGCTTCCCGCAATGGCGGCACGTTCGACGCCGACGGCCGCTAGGCCGGGCATCGCACGCCGGCGGGGCTTGGGAACCCCTGCCTGTGAGCGCATTGCCTTTCACGAAAGAACTGTTGTGCGGCGCACCTGGCACAAGGCTCAGTGCAGCCGCGAATGCCTGGGCAGCCGTGCCGCAAGCCACTCGTGCACGTCGGCGCGGATACGGCGTCCCTCCAGCAGGAAGGACTCGTACCGGCTCGGCACGTAGGGCAGGTACAGCAGCGGCATGCCCGCCTCCTCGGGCGTGCGGTTCGCCTTGCGCGCATTGCACGCGGCGCACGCCGTGACGAGGTTCATCCAGGCGTATGGGCCGCCGCGCGAGGCGGGCACGATGTGCTCGGCCTGCAGATCGCGCACGTCGTGGATTTCGCCGCAGTACGCGCAGGTATGGCGGTCGCGCCGCAGCAGCTTGTGCTTGCTGACGCCGACCGGCACCTCGAACAGGTTGACGCGCGCATGTCCGCGCACGGCGATGATCGGGTGCACCTCGATCCGCGACTGGCGGCCCGTGACCGCGTTCCAGCCGCCGCGCAGCACGGCCAGCGGGCTTTCGCCCTCGACCCAGGCCACCGAATCGGTGGCGTAGTGCAGCGCGGCCTGCTCCAGCGGGATCCAGGCCTGCGGCGTTCCCTGGATGTCCAGTTGCAGGACAGTGGAATGCATGGGTATCTCCTTTGAATGGGGCCGGTGCCGCGCGGGGCTGCCGGCGCATCCGCCGGATCAGCCCTTCACGCAGAGCACCTGCTTGAGGGTGTGGACGACCTCGACCAGATCGGCCTGCGCGGCCATCACGGTGTCGATGTCCTTGTAGGCGCCGGGGATCTCATCGAGCACGCCTTCGTCCTTGCGGCACTCGACGCCGCGGGTCTGCGCCGCGAGCGCCTCCAGGTCGAACAGCCGCTTGGCCGCGCCGCGCGACATGCGCCGTCCCGCGCCGTGGCTGCACGAGCAGTACGCCAGCGGGTTGCCGCGGCCGCGCACGATGTAGCTGCGCGTGCCCATGGAGCCCGGGATGATCCCGAGCTGGCCCTCGCGCGCGCTCACCGCACCCTTGCGGGTGATCCACACCTTGGTGCCGAAGTGCTCCTCGACCGTGGCGTAGTTGTGGTGGCAGTTCACGACCTGGGCGGTGAGCTTCACAGGGTGCCGCAGCGCTGCACGCAGCGCGTTGAGCACGCGGAACAGCATCAGCTCGCGGTTCAGCGCCGCATAGTCCTGTGCCCACTGCAGGGCCTCGACGTACTGGCCGAACTCGGCCGTGCCCTCGTTCAGCCAGGCGAGGTCCTTGTCGGGCAGCGCAACGCCGGCGCGCTGCGCCGCCTCGCGCGCCATGCCGATGGCGGCTTCGCCGATGGTCTTGCCGATGTTGCGCGAGCCCGAGTGCAGCATGATCCAGATGGTGCCGCCCTCGTCGAGGCACAGCTCGATGAAGTGGTTGCCGCCGCCCAGCGTGCCGAGCTGGCGCCAGATGCGGCGCGCATCCACGCGGCGCAGCACCGTAAGGATCGCGAGCTTCTCGAAACGCGCGAACAGCGCCTGCATCTTCGCGCGCAGATCGCGGCCATGCGGGCCTTCGTGCGTCGGGTTGATCTCCGCGTCGTGCATGTCGAAGCCGACCGGCACGGCCGCCTCGATCGCCGAGCGCACGGCGGCCAGGCTCTCCGGCAGCTGCGCCGCCTGCAGCTCGGTGCGCAGCGCGGCCATGCCGCAGCCGATGTCGACACCGACCGCCGCCGGGATGATCGCGCCGCGCGTGGGCAAAACGGTGCCCACGGTGGCGCCCTTGCCCAGGTGCACGTCCGGCATCACCGCCACGTGGCCGGCGAGGATGGGCAGGCCCGCGATGTTGCGGAGCTGCTGCAGGGCGTCCCACTCGACCTCGACGCCTTCGGCCCAGGCCTGGACGTTCTTCATGAGTTCCATGATGGTCTCCCTTGATAGTTGGTATGAATGTGTTGGTCTCTCCAGTCCGACTCGAACGGACAATGCCCGAGGGCTCCAGGGTTTGAAGCTGGCGCGTCTGCCGATTCCGCCATGGAGAGAAAGAGAAAGTGGGGTGCACGAACGGAATCGAACCGTTGCCGGCGGGACCACAACCCGCAGCTCTGCCATTGAGCTACGCGCACCACGAAACTGGTAGCCCCTGACGGTTTCGAAACGCCGGCCTGCCGGTTATCGACCGGCTGCTCTGCCTCTGAGCCAAGGGGCTGGATGGGCTCTCGGGAAATGCGTTTCCGGCGTCACCACTCGCCGATTTCCCGAACGCGCTGGTCGGGGTCCATGCGCGCCAGGCGCTCGCGCGCATGCGCTTCTTCGGCATACCGGCGGCCGGGCAGGGAGCCCAGGCGTTGCATCAGGGCCAGGACCACCGGGTTGCGCGGCCGGACTGGAGGCACGGTGATCGTGCGGATCGGGTCGTTGCGATGGCGCATGGGGGCTCCTTTGGCGAGTGAATGGTGGTTGAGGTGGTTCGTGGGATTGGTGCCCCGTGGTGATTCAGGTTGCAGGCAAGTGGTCCCACGTGCACGACTCGCGCTGCCCGCAGCAGCGGGCAGGACGTCGCGCAGCGACGGGCCGAAGGCCGAGCGCTGCAGCGCGAGCAAGGTGCAACCCCCTGCTTTGTAGGCAGGTGCTCTGGTCCATTGAGCTAACGCGGGAGAATGAAAAAAGAAAGGAGTGGCGCGCACGGAAGGAGTCGAACCTTCAACCGCTGGTTTTGGAGACCAGTGCTCTGCCGGTTGAGCTACACGCGCAGGAGGAAAGGATTGGTCTGAGTGGCAGGATTTGAACCTGCAGCCTCCTGCTTCCAAGGCAGGCCGTCTACCTGATTGACATTACACCCAGAGAAAAAACTGGTGCCCCAGGGGAGAGTCGAACTCCCAGAATTCCGCTTCTAAGGCGGACACGTATGCCGGTTCCGTCACCGGGGCTTGGAAGGATCCATTTCGGTTGTGCCCTCACGCGATGAACCGCGCGCCAGGCGCGCTGCTCCGCCGACATCGCTGCACAGGAGTGGTCCACGTTCCTGCACATCCCGCCAGACCGTCCACGCGGCTGATCTCCGGCGGTGTGGTGAAGACACACCCGAAATGGAGCGGACACCGGGCCAAGGCCCAGGGTCCGCGTCATGCGGGGACGGTGCGCCGATCCAGTGTCCGGCCACGCCCCGCGGCAAGTTGTTAATGAACGTCCACCGGATCAAACCGATGCCCTGCGGCGCGATCACCGCAAGGGCAGGCCATGGCGATGCATGGCACTGCGAGGGTTGGAGCGGCATGCCGCCCAGGTTGAAAAACAAAAAGGCCCGGAACCTTGCGGTGTCCGGGCCTCTGTGAAGAGAGCTTGGGAGGTGCGCGCCTACGCGCTCCCTCCACCCGGTAGCACCTGATCCTCATATGCGCCAGCCCACAAGCCTGCTTGCAGGGCATGCGCGGTGTTCAGGTGCTGATGGCACATCGGCAGGTTTCCGAGGACACCAAAGAACGCGACGCGCACGAACGCCCGGCCCGATGCGGGTCGAATGCTGGTGAGGGTCAATGCGGTTTTCACGATGGTTCCTGGTGGTGTCGGTGCGTTTGAAATCTGTGCGGCCGAAACCGCGAGTGGGTCGTACTGTAAATAGTCTTTACTACTGCGTCAACAGGGCCGACAATCTTTTTTTATCCCGTTGTTGTTTTTGAACAGTGCCCCAGACCACCGTCACACGCCGCCGCAATGCGCTCCTGCTCCACCGGCGCTTCCTGGAAGAAGCCATTGCTGCGGGCCTGCCCGCCAAGGGGCTGGATCAGGCCTTCGCGAAGAAGCTCGAGATATCGCCGAGCATGTGGAGCCAGATCAAGAGCGCCCGGCCGATCGGCGATACGCTGGCCCGGCAGATCGAGCAGCATTGCGGCGTTGATGCGGGCTGGCTCGACCGGGAGGAACTGGCAGCGGATGCGCCCGACCCGGCAGAGGAGCGCTTCATCGCCGCCGCGCGGCAGGCGTGGCGGCAGGCCAATGCCAAGGGAAAGCGGGAGCTGAGCCGGTGGCTGCGAGACGTGTCCAAGGGCGCATGAAACGTACCTTCAGACATCCATCAAACGGTCTGCGCTCCACGATTCACTGCACCGTACCAACTCGTGCCGCTATGGCCGGCTTCGCCCGTAGCGCCCTGAAACCCCGATCCCGCGCCATAAATGCCTGCAGCATGTGTGGAATCAGCGCCGCTGCATCAACCGTCTCACCATAGAGCTGCGCATGCAGCGCGGCATAGCGGTCGAGTTCGACTTTGAGGCTGGCTGGGCACGTGAAGGTCAGCTTCACGCTGGTGTTCGAAGGCAGCGGCCCCAATCGCAGCTTGCTCTTGCTCATCGCGGCGTTCCCTGCTGAGCCAACCGCGCTGCCGGGCGCCCTGGCTTCAAGTCATCCCACAAGCCGCTGTCACGGCCCGGAAAGATCCACCGGCATTTCGGGCCCGGCTGGACAGCGGCAGCGCGCGGCCGGCTCGGACGCGACCATTCGCCGCCATCCGTCAGGCCATCGAAGTGAAACCCCACCGCCCGCAGACTGGTGCCGGGCTCGCTGGGCAGCGTGTAGGTCACGAAGCGCACGTACCCCATGCACTGGCCCGCGCGGCGCAATGCGCCGTAGAGCCGGGAACAGGCATTGACCGCCACCGGCGCGGCCGAGGCCACGCGGGTCAGTTCCGCCGTCCGGCCATCCTGCAGCATCCGGCACGGCCGGCCTGCCACACCGACCGCCACCAGCCGCCCATGGACTTCCAATGCGACGCGGTACAGGTCGCCGACTGGCGCCGGCAGGTGGCGATGCGTGACCGTGACCCAATCTTTCGCGGCACGCTGGCTGATGGGTGCAAACCGGATACCGCGGTCGCAATCCGGAGCCTGGGCCTTGGTCATCTCGAGGCGCCGCGGTTGAAGAACAAGGGCTGGTACGGCCGCAGCACCAGGTCGCGGTTAACGATGACCCGCACCGGCAGCCCGGGGCGCTCGGTCAGCGTGGGCTGGATGTTCATGTTCCGCCGTGTCATCTCCTGCCCGATCTGGCTCACACTGTCCTGCACGCTGTCCCGCCCGGCGATGACGACGCGGTTGCCGTCCTGCCGGTTCTCCGGCGCGGCCAGCTCGGCGCCGATGCCCAGCAGCGTGGTCAGCGCCGCACCTGCGAAGATGCGGTCCCAGTGCCAATCCACGCCATCCTCCAGGCCCGCATAGCCGGCCGGGTCGGTGCCCACCAGGTTGTCCATCTTGAACGAGGAGGTGTCCGGCAGGATCACCCGGTTCCACACGACCTGCACCCGGCTCTGGCCGTAGCTCACCTGGCTGTTGTACTTGCCCAGGATGCGCGAGCCCTGCGGGATCAACAAGTACTTGCCGGTCGCCGTGTCGTAGACCGGCTCCGTGACCGTGGCGATCACGTCGCCCGGCAGGTCGGACTTGATGCCCGTGACCAGCGCCGCCGAGATCACCGTGCCGGCCATCACCTGGTACGGCGAAGCCGGCAGCTGCAGAGTGCCGGAATTGCGGGTCTGTGCGGACCCGGCATTCAGGAATGCTTCCTTCTGCTCCTGGCGGTTCTGCACGGCCGTCGGATCGGCGGGCTGCGCAGCGGCTGGCGCAAGCGCCCCTGCCAGCGCGTCGAATGGCTGCGCGCTGCGTGCCTCGCCTGCTGGTGCCTGCGCCGACTTCGCGCCGGCCGGACTGCCACCGGTTGCACGGAAGAACACGCCCGAGCGCGCCGCCTCCTCGGCCGCCAGGCGCGCCGCGTGCGCGGGATCAGCACCGGCGCCCTGCGCGCGCGCCTCCACTGGCTGCTGCGACCTGACGATGGCCGGCCCCAGGTCGCCCGGCAGCGGCTCGCCCAGTTGCGGCACCGCGGGCGGCACCGGCCGGGCCACCCCGGCGTAGTCCCTGGGCAGCCGGTCCAGGCTCTCGGCCTTGGCGATGCGGTCGACGTTGTACAGCTCGGTCGCCGGATTGCGCTCGCGCCGGTGCGGCTGCAGCGACCACAGCGTTGCACCGAACACCATGGCGGCCAGCGTGCCGGCGATCACGGCCAGCATGCGTCGGTTGAGCCGGACCACCGGGCGCGGCGAGGCGCGCAACGCCATCGCCTCGGGATCGGCTTTGGGCTGAACGGCCGCCTCGCTCATGATCCGCTGCTCCCCACGCTGCCACCCGATACACGCGGCACGCCATCGGTGCGCTCGATGCGCACCACCTCTCCCTTGCCCCCGCCCAGGCGCAGTTCGGCAGCGCCGAACAGCCGGTCCACGATGTAGTACGGCGCGCGGAAGCGGTAGTTCACGAGCTGGCCATCGCCCTGCGGGCCGATCACGAACAGCGGCGGCAGTTCGCCCTGCGCGATGCCGCCCGGGAACTGGATGTAGACCTTCTGCCCATCGTCGAAAGCGCGCAGCGGCTTCCAGGGCGGGCTGTCGCCACTGATCGCGTAGCGGAAGCGAAGGTTCTCCAGCGACAGGCCCGCATCCACCGGCGCCGCAGCCTGCGCCTCGCGCGCCTGCTTTTGCAGGGCTACCATGCGGTCACGCGGGTAGTCCCACGACACCGAAGCCATCCACGCCTGCGGCGTCGACGACAGCTCGATCAGGTAAGTGCGGCGATTGGTCGTGATGACCATGTTGGTCTTCAAACCCGTGCGCGTGGGCTTGACCATCACGTTCACGCGCTGCGACGGCCCGGTGCCGCTGGTCGTGTCGCCCACGATCCACCGCACCGTGTCGCCCGCCGAGACCGTCACCAGTTCCTCGCCCTCCTGCAGCGCGATGACGGTGACGCGACCCGGGCTCGTGTAGACCTGGTACAGCGCGCCGTCGGTGAAGGGCCAGACCTGGATCGCATTGACGTAGCCCTCGCGCGAAGGCGCGACCCGCGCCTCGTCGTTGGCCTTGGACACGCGCTGCTTCTCGTCGGCCGGCTCGGGCGCCGGCGGCGGTACATCGACATCCGGCAGGATCTTCATCTGCGCCGGCAGCGGCAAAGGCTTGGGAACTTCCACTACTTCGACCGGAGCGGGCGGGTCGGGCAGGCGCTGCGCCTGCACGGGTTCGTCCAGCGTGATGGCGGGCGGCGGCGTGCCCTGCGCCGCGCAGCCGGCCAGGCCTGCAATGCACAGTGCCGGCAAAACGTAAAGGCGGAATGGTTGATTCATGGCTTCCTCGCTCCTTCGGTCGCATCGAGTTCACGGCTCCACGACAGACCGTTGACGTAGATGCCCAGGGAGTTCTTGCGCAATTTCTCTTCGGTGCGCGGCGGCTGCAGCACGATGGACAGCACGGCGGTCCAGCGTTCGGTGCCAGCCGGCGCGCCGTTCACGAAAGCGCGCTCGACCCAGCGCACCTGGAACGACGAGTCGCTGGCCCGCACGACGCTGGTCACCTCGACGGCCACCGAGTTCTGACCGATGCGCGAGAACGGGTCGTTCGTGCGCGCGTAGTCGTTGAGCGTGGCCGCGCCCCGGTCGGTCGCGTAGTCGTAGGCTTCAAGCCAGTTGCGCCGCACGACGATGGGGTCGATGGAGAGCGAGCGCACGTCGGTGATGAAACGCGCGAGGTGGTGCGCGATCTGCGCGTCACCTGGGCGGTACGGCGTCGCAGCCTCGCCGACCGCGCGCACCTGGCCGGCCTGATCCACCTCGACGACGTAGGGCGTGACGATGGACTGCGCCGAGCGCCAGACAAGGCCGCCGGCCATCAACAGGGCTAACGACAGGCAACCGAAGGCCATAAAGCGCCAGTTCTTCGCCTGCACGCGGGCCGAGCCGATGCGCTCGTCCCACACCTGCGCGGCAGCCTGGTACGGGGTGACAGGCGCCGGCGTCTCTGAGAAGCGCACCTGGGGGCGTTTGAATCGCATGAAAGGTTCTCCTTAGCTGTCATCGCGCAGGCTGGGGCTGGCCCCGCTGCCGCCGCTGTCGCCCGAGCGCAGCGTGTGTGCAGCGACGGTCGCGCCGTGCGCGAGGCGCTGGTGGCGCTGCAGGCGTTGCGCCCAGGCGGGCGGCGTGCTGGGGGCGGCTGCCGTATCGGTGGATGCCGCGGCAGCAGCAGCCGGCGGCGCAGCGGCCTCGGCAACGAAGTTCGAGACCCGATCGCGCACGGCCTTGGCGCCCGACGCAACGCGGTCGCCAACCGCACCGGCGCCGGTACGCGCGACGTTGACCAGCCCTGCACCGGCGGCGCGTATGCCGCTGCCACCCGAGGCCGCGGCGCCGGCCGCATACGCCGAGCGCGCGCCGCTGGCGAGCGAGCCGGCAGAACGGCCTGCAGCAGCCGCGCCGACGATCGCGCTGCGCGCGGCGCGCGGCGCCATACGCGCTCCGGCTGCGACCGCCGCGCCGGTGCCGGCAACCGCAGCTCCACCGGCGACAGCCAATCCTGCGCCGCCAACCACGGTCCCGGCCGCCGCACCCGCGCTGAGCTGCGGCGCACCGGCCACCAGGCCGGTGGCGATGCCCGGACCGAAGATGCCCAGCCCGAACAGCGCGATCGAGGCCAGCATGAGGGTCAGCGCATGGTCGATGCTCGGCTCGGTGCCAGTCGGCGCGGTGAACTCGCCGAACAGCCCGGTGCCGATGCCCACTATCACGGCCAGCACCAGCACTTTGATGCCCGAGGACACCACGTTGCCCAGCACCCGCTCGGCGAGGAAGCTGGTCTTGTTCCACAGCGCGAATGGCACGAGAACGAAGCCGGCCAGGGTCGTCAGCTTGAACTCGATCAGGGTGACGAACAACTGCACCGCGAGCACGAAGAAGCTGACGATGACCACGAGCCAGGCCAGCCCCAGCACCACGATCAGGTCGAGGTTGGCGAAGACTTCGGGGAAGCCCGTCAGGTCGCCGATCTGCGTCATGATCGGCCGCGCAGCATCGATGCCGACCTGCGCGAGCCGGCCCGGCTGCAGCAGTTGCGCCTGCGTCAGCGCCGAGCCGGAAGCGGTCAGGCCCAGGCCCGCGAACGACCGGAAGACGATGCCGGCCAGTGTGTTGAAGTTGCCGATGATGTAGGCAAAGGCTCCCACGTAGAGCACCTTCTTGATGAGCTTGGCGATCACCTCGTCGCCGCCACCGCCGCTCGCGTTGCTCATGGCCCAGAACAGGCCGGCGAGCGTCATGTCGATCAGGACCAGCGTAGCGGTCAGGAACGCGACCTCGCCGCCCAGCAGGCCGAAGCCCGAGTCGATGTAGCGCGAGAAAACGTCGAGGAAGCGGTCGATGACGCCAACGTCGTTCACGGCGTCAGTCCTTGGGCGTGGACGGCGCCGATTCGGCCGCCGGCGGTGCAGGCGGCTTCACCGGATCACCGGCATAGGGTGACTGCCCGCCACCCATGAAGCGCCGGCGCGTGGCCTCGGCCACGGCGTTGCATTGCGCATCGCCGACCTTCGCGTGGTCCGCCTTGCAGGCCTCGCGCAGTGCCCGCAGCCGCTCGGGGTTGGCGACCAGTGATTCGACGCTTTCGATGGGCGGCGGCTTCTTCTCGCAGGCGGCCAGCGCCAGCGCGCAGAGGGTGAGGACAAGGATTCGTCGCATCGCCTTTTCCCTCCTTCAGTTGCCGTAGAAGTTGACGGCCGTCGGCGTGTACGGCGTGCCCTCGCCCTGGAAGCGCCGGCGCACCTCGCGCGCGCGCTCGTGCACCGCGACCTGGCGCGCCTGCTCCAGCGCCGCAGCGCGGTCCTGGGTGATCTGGAGTTGCTGCGCCTGGATCGCCTGACGCGACTGCAGCGCGAGCAACTGGTTGGTGGCCTGCATCGCCTGCAGCGCGCCCGTGGCCGACTGGCTGCGGTTCACCAGGTCGGTCAGCGCGCGCTCGTCGGCCGCGAAGTTCTGCACGGCCTGCGACTGCACCTTGGTGGCGGTGCGCAGCGACTCGAGCGAGTTGCGCCAGCGCGTGCGCGCGTCAAGCCCCATCTGCGTACCCGAGATCGCAGCGGTGTACGACTCCGGGTACAGGCGCCGGAAATCCGTCTCCATCTGCGAGACGGTGAAGGCCAGCCCCTGTGCCTGCTGGATGAGCTGGTTGGTCGCGTCCAGCGTCGCACGCAGGTCGGCCAGCACGCTGAACGGCAGGCTGGTCAGGTTGCGCGCCTGGTTCATCAGCATCTGCGCCTCGTTCTGGAGCTGGCGGATCTGGTTGTTGATCTGCTCCAGCGTGCGCGCGGCGGTCAACACGTTCTCCGCATAGTTCGAGGGGTCGAACACGATGTCGCCGATGCCGAACAGCGCATGGGCAGGCTGGGTGACGCCGAGTGCGAGCGCGCCGGCAACCGCCAGCGCAAGGACGCGGCCCTTGAAGGGGCGGGGTTTGAACGAAGCGATGCGGGTCATGGCGAGACTCCTTCAGGTGGTGGATCAATGAGGTCTGCGGCCCAGTCCAGGCCGCAGTGGCGCAGCCAGTGCGCCGCGAAGTGCTCGGCACCGTGCGCCGCGATCACAGCGTCGATGTCGCGCTGGTGCTCGGGGGTCGAGGCGCCGGCGAAGGCGAGCGCCACCGGACCCAGGTCCAGGTCGAAGACCCGGTTGCCCAGCCGCGACTGGTAGTAGTAGTCCTGCTTGGGCTGCGCCTGCGCGACGATGCCGATCTGCCGCGCGTTCAGGCCGAAGCTCTCGTAGATCTTGCGGATCTGCGGCTCCGTGGCTTGCGGGTTGGGGAGAAAAACCCGGCTCGCACAGCTCTCCACGATGGCGGGCGCGATGGCGGAGCCCTCGATGTCGGCCAGGCTCTGCGTGGCGAAGACGACGCTGACGTTCTTCTTGCGCAGCGTCTTGAGCCACTGGCGGATGCGCGCCGCGAACACCGGGTCGTCGAGGAACAGCCAGGCCTCGTCGAGGATCAGCAGCGTGGGCGCACCATCCAATCGCTCCTCGAAGCGCGCGAACAGGTAGCGCAGCACGGCCATCGCCGCGGCCTTGCTGTGCATCAGTTCCTCCATCTCGAAGCCCTGGACGTCCGCGCTGCCCAGCCGGTCGTGATCGGCGTCCAGCAGCCGGCCGTGCGCGCCGCCCAGCACGTAGGGCGCGAGCGCCTGGCGCAGCGCGTTGGACTGCAGCAGCACCGACAGGCCGGTGAGCGTGCGCTGCTCCACCGGGGCGCTGGCGAGGCTGCCCAGCGCCGACCAGACCGCCTCGCGCTCCTCCGGGCCGACCGCCACGCCCTCCTGGACCAGCCGCCCCTCAATCCACTCGGCCGCCCAGGTACGGTAGCCTTCGCGCTCGATGCGCGCCAGCGGCTGGAAGGCAATGGCGTTCTCGCCATCCCCATCATCGTCCGCGCGGCCCAGGTCGTAGTGCTCGCCGCCCAAACCCAGGACGGTCGCGCGGATCGAGCGCCCCCAGTCGAACGCGAAGATGCGCGAGCCCGCGTAGCGGCGGAACTGCAGCGCCATCGTTGCGAGCAGCACCGATTTGCCCATGCCGATCGGGCCGACCACCAGCGTGTTGCCCACGTCGCCGATGTGCGTGACGAGCCGGAACGGCGTCGCACCGTCCGTGCGGGTCACGATCAGCGGCGGGCCGTCGAGGTGCGCATTGCGCTCCTGTCCGGCCCACACGGCGGACACCGGCATCATGTGCGCGAGCCCCAGCGTCGAGACGATGGGCTGGCGCACGTTCGCGTAGGCGTTCCCGGGAACCGACGACAGCCAGGCTTCCACGGCATTCAGCGTCTCGGGGATGGTCACGAAGCCCCGGCCCTGGATCACCCGCTCGGCCTGCCGGAGCTTCTCGTCGGCCGCAGCGGCGTTGGCGTCCATCACCACCACCGTGGCGGTGAGGTAGCCGAAGGCCACCTGGTCGCTGCCCAATGCCTGCAGCGCGGCGTCGGCATCCGCCGCCTTGTTGCTCGCGTCCGTGTCCACCAGCACGCTCTCCTGCTGGAAGATGGTCTCGCGCAGCAGCGCCACGATGTTCTTGCGCTTG
>Ga0222429_100528_pt1 | contig 26114 bp, 21 predicted proteins | sample 1B50Ametagenome_FD_182475 | JGI IMG/M metagenome (GOLD analysis project Ga0222429, IMG submission 182475) | Enriched microbial communities from leaf-cutter ant dump, University of Wisconsin, Madison, United States - 1B50A (version 2) | ecosystem: Environmental > Terrestrial > Nest > Insects nest...
TGCGGCCGGGCCAGGGCCAGAACCAGGCAGGCCACCCCTGACATAAAAAAGAGAGGAACCAGGAAACGAAGCCGCACCAGCAGGCCCCGGCTTTTGCCGAGATCCTGTACCGACAGCAGGAGGGTTTGCTTCCGGTGAGAGCTGAATACCCATTTCAGGAAAAAGAAAAAAGGCACCAGCCCCAGGAGCCACAAGAGATAGCCGTTAGCCCAGTAAAAAGAGAATAACGTTTCAGGATAAAACCACTCAAGTGAAAACCAGCTCATTTATTCCTGTAAAAATCTACTGCATTCCGCACGCTCCCGTGTTCCAGCAGCAGTGCATGAGCCGTGGCATGGTCTGTCCCGGTTTCATTCATGATCATCCGGGTTCCGCGCTCCACCAGCTTCTCATTGCTGAGCTGCATATCTACCATTTTATTGCCCCGTACCTTCCCCAGGCGAATCATAAGGGTAGTAGAAATCATATTCAGCACCAGCTTCTGGGCCGTACCTGATTTCATACGGGTAGAGCCGGTTACATACTCCGGGCCCACTACTACCTCTACCGGAAACTGTGCCTGCGCAGCCACCGGGCTGCCGGAGTTACATACCACGCAGCCCGTAAGCAGCCCGTTTTCATTGGCAGCTTTCAGACCACCCACCACGTAGGGTGTACGGCCGGAGGCGGCAATTCCCACCACAATATCATCGGGTCCGGGGTTATACTCCCCGATATCTTTCCAGGCCTGTTCCGGGTCGTCCTCGGCATTTTCCACGGCTTTACGGATGGCCGGATCGCCCCCGGCAATCAGCCCGATCACCAGGTCAAAGGGTACTCCGTAGGTAGGCGGGCATTCTGAAGCGTCTACCACTCCCAGACGGCCGCTGGTACCTGCACCGATATAAAACAGGCGGCCGCCCCGCTGCATCCGCTCCACCGCCCGGTTCACAAAATCCTCTATCTGTGGAATCACCTTTTCCACTGCCAGGGGCACCGTCTTGTCTTCCGAGTTGATTCCCTCCAGGATTTCCCGTACCGTTTTTTTCTCCAGGTCGTTATGCCGGGAAGTGGCTTCGGTAGAAAGCCCTTTTAAATCGATCCCGCTCATTTGAAACTTTCGCTATAGTATTTATAAAACAAAGGAATGGTCTCAATTCCCTTCATAAAATTAAACACCCCGTAGTGTTCATTGGGCGAGTGCAGGGCATCTGAATCCAGGCCGAAGCCCAGCAAAATAGATTTCAGCCCGAGCTCTTTCTCAAACAGCGCCACGATGGGGATACTTCCGCCGCCCCGGGTAGGTACCGGCGTCTTTCCAAAGCCTTCTTCCATGGCCCTAAAAGCGGCCTCGTAGCCGGCAGAATCAGTAGGTGTCACATAAGGCTGGCCCCCGTGGTGCGGTTTTACTTTCACTTTCACAGTAGGCGGCGCTATGGCGGTAAAATGTGCCGTAAAGAGGTCAGATATCTCATTCCAGTCCTGGTCAGGCACCAGGCGCATGGAGATTTTGGCAAAAGCCTTAGACGGAAGCACGGTTTTGGAACCTTCTCCCGTATAGCCGCCCCAGATACCGTTTACATCCAGTGTAGGCCGGATCGAAGCCCTCTCACGGGTGGTATAGCCTTCTTCTCCGCTCACCTCGGCTATTCCCAGGTCTTTCTTATATTCTTCCAGGTCAAAAGGTGCCGCTTCCAGGGCATCACGCTCTTCGGCGCTCAGCTCCTGAACTTTGTCATAAAACCCTTTGACTGTTACTTTACCATTTTCATCATGCAACGAAGCAATCATCTTTGCCAGCACATTCACCGGGTTAGCTACTGCTCCCCCGTATACCCCTGAATGAAGATCGCGGTTAGGGCCTTCCACTTCCACTTCCATATAGGCCAGTCCGCGTAGGCCGGTTTCTACCGAAGGGATATCGTTTCCGATGATAGAAGTATCGGATATCAGGATAATATCGGCTTTAAGCTTTTCTTTGTTCTGCTTCACAAATTCCCCCAGGTGCTCCGAGCCTACCTCTTCCTCTCCCTCAAACATGATCTTCACATTACAGGTAAGCGCATCGTGCTTCAGCATGGCCTCAATGGCTTTTACATGCATATAGATCTGGCCCTTATCATCGCAGGACCCGCGGGCAAAGATGGCGCCTTCCGGGTGCACGGGAGTAATTTTAATCACCGGCTCAAAAGGGGCGCTGTGCCACAGTTCCAGCGGGTCTGCCGGCTGTACGTCATAGTGGCCGTATACCAGGATCGTGGGGAGCGAAGGGTCTACCTGCTTTTCGGAGAATACAATGGGGTGACCGGAGGTAGGACAGATCTCAGCCGTGTCCATTCCGGCATCCAGGAGCTTCTCCCGGATATATTCGGCGGCCCGCAACATATCCGGCTGATGCCGGGAGTCGGCGCTTACCGAGGGAATTCGCAGAAAGTCAAAAAGTTCGTCCAGGTAGCGTTGTTTATTCGATTGGATGTATTCGTTCATGTAATTATGTTTTTTATTTTAAAACGAGGGGTATTTGCCCGGGTTTGCTTCACTCATCAGTTCATACACCACGTCAAACACGGTTTCGGTATTGGGTTTGGAGTAGTAATCCCCGTCGTTTCCGTAGGCCGGCCGGTGGGCCCGTGCACTGATGGCCCGCGGCGCTGAATCCAGGTAGTGGTACGCATCCTGTCCTTCCAGCACCTGCTGCATCATGTAAGCGGTGCACCCACCCGGCATATCTTCATCAGCAAAAACCACCCGGCCCGTTTTTTTCACCGAATCCAGGATTACATGATGGATATCAAAAGGCAGAAGGGTCTGCACATCAATCACCTCTGCGCTGATTCCGAAGGCGGCCAGCTGCTCGGCTGCTTTTTCCACGATGCGGCACATAGACCCGTAGGTCACCACAGTAACATCCGAGCCTTCGCGGATAATCTCGGGCACGCCCAGCGGCTCACAGATTTCGGTCAGGTTGGAAGGCATTTGTTCTTTCACCCGGTAGCTGTTCAGGCTTTCAATGATCAGGGCGGGGTCATCGCCTTTTATAAGCGTATTGTAGAAACCGGCCGTCTTGACGTAGTTTCGCGGAACCACCACATGCAGCCCCCGCAGGGAATTCAGCATAACGGCGATGGGCGACCCGGAGTGCCAGATACCTTCCAGCCGGTGGCCTCGGGTTCTTACTATCAGGGGAGCCCGCTGTTTACCCACGGTTCTGTACCGCAGCGAGGCCAGGTCATCGGTCAGCGTGGCCAGGGCATAGTAGATATAATCAAAATACTGAATCTCTACAATGGGCCTCAGCCCTCTCATGGCCGCGCCTATCCCCTGCCCTATGATGGTGGTTTCACGGATACCGGTATCGGTGATTCTGAGCTCTCCGAATTTTTCCTGCAGGCCGGCAAAGCCCTGGTTTACATCGCCTATTTTCCCGATGTCTTCCCCGATGGCAAAAACCCTGGGGTCAGAGGCAAAAAGACCGTCAAAATAAGTATTGATGATGGTTCTGCCGTCTACCAGCTCGCTGTTTTCAGCGTATACCGGCTCTACCCGGCTCACATGCAGCGGAGAATACCTGGTTTCCGAGTATAAATGGGTATTGAATTTTTCACTGTTTACGCGCTCCAGCTCTTCCAGCAATTCCCTGCCCTTCTCACACGCTGCCTCATTCCCCAGGATCCGGATAAACATTTTCAGCGCGGAGATTCCTTCTTTACGGGTTTGCGAAGGGCCCGGCACCAGCTTTGCCTTTATTTTTTCAAAGATCTCCGGGTAGTCCGTAACGTGTACGGCGTTCTCTTTCACAAAATCAGCTACCCTGCTGTTATGGGTATCAATCTCTTTCCGATACTCTTCCCAGGCCTTTTTCCGTTCATTTTTAACAAAGGTCTCGGCTTCTTTTTCGATACGGGCGAGGTCTTCTTCCGACGCAATTTCATTTTCCAGGATCCATTCCCTGAAGCGGGGATTACAGTCAAAATCCAGCTCCCACTGCAGGCGTTCAGCCGGTTTATAGCGTTCGTGTGAGCCGGAAGCCGAATGGCCCAGCTGCTGCGTAATTTCTTCCACATGCACCAGCACGGGTATGTGTTCTTCACGGGCCAGCTTTTCGGCCTCCCGGTAAGCGCGGATCAGGCCGGGGTAATCCCAGCCTTTAACGGTAATGATCTGCAGGCCGTTTGTGCCGGGCTCTTTTTTAAAGCCGGCCAATGCCCGGGAAATACTTTCTTTTACGGTCTGGTACTGTATGGGCACGGAGATTCCGTAGCCGTCATCCCAGACGGAGATCACCAGCGGCACCTGCAATACGCCTGCCGCATTAACGGTCTCAAAAAACATCCCCTGTGAGGTAGAGGCATCGCCTATGGTGGCATAGCACACCTCGTTTCCTCTCTCCGAAAACGGGTTTTCACCCTGAAGCTCCGGGATATGACGGTAAAGCTTGGAGGCGTAGGCCAGCCCCAGGGACCGGGGAATCTGCCCGGCGGTAGAGCTCACATCCATCACGCTGTTTTTCATCTTCTTCAGCTCCAGCCAATCCCCGTTTTCATCTATCCAATGGTTGCCGAAATGGCCGTTCATGGCCCTTCCTCCTGAATGTACATCATGATCCAGATTAGCATGCGCATACATCTGGGCAAAAAACTGCTGCCAGGTCAGCCCGCCGATAGCAGCCTGCAGGGTCTGATCGCGGTAGTAGCCCGACCGGTAGTCTCCTGCTTTAAAAACTTTGGAAAGTGCTATCTGAGCCAGCTCTTTTCCGTCTCCGAAAATCCCGAACTTCGCTCTACCCATGAATACATCTCTCCGTCCTGTTACGCTGGCCACGCGGCTCTCACAGGCCAGCCGGTAGTCCCTGAGAATTTCCTCCGTAGTGAGACCAACATCTCTGAAAGTAGTGTTTTCAATAAGTATTTCACTCATAAGGTCTATTAATTAGATACGCGCATATTCAATGTACATGCCGTAAAATGATCAGGTTTCGTACGGTAAAGTTAACCTAAATTTTTTAAACTTTAAGGGTTTAAAGGCTTTGTTAACGTGCTGTTAAAAATTTTTATACTTCAAAAAAGCCTGTTTAATTTGTATCGTTATAGTAGAAACGACTGTATTAAACTAAAAACAATTAACGATGAAAAAATTATTTTTTACCCTGGTGGGCGTTCTTTTTTTCGCGGTAGCCTCTCATGCACAGGGAAAACTGAAGTTCAACAAAATGGTTCACGATTTTGGTAAAGTAAAAGAAGCAGGTGTGATCAACTATTCTTTTGAAGTAACCAATTCAGGCACTTCTCCTGTAGTGATCACGGATGTGAAGCCTTCCTGCGGATGTACTACTCCCGAGTGGTCTAAAGATCCGATCATGCCGGGTCAGACAAAAGCCATCAAGGTGGGATATGACACCAAAAACCGTCCGAATGCTTTTCATAAAACCATTACCGTAATCAGTAATGCTGAAAACAGCCAGGAGGTTTTAACCATCAAAGGAGATGTGATCCCTAAGTCTAAAACCACCGGGAAATAAGTCCGGCGAAAGAAAAATTTGGCGAAAGCCGTCCGAAAATCGGACGGCTTTCTTATTTTTAGGCAAAATACCAAATTTTCTGTTACATTCTGACCAAAACGCCTTATGACGATTCTTTGTATCTGTACCTATTTTAAAGGAGTGGAGTTTCTTCGCTCTGCCAAGGCAGAGGGGAATACCGTTCTCCTCCTAACCAATAAAAAACTGGAGCACAAGGCCTGGCCACGGGAGTGTATAGATGAGTTCTTTTACCTGGAAGATATCGAAAACACCTTCAGCACCTACCATACCATCATTGAGGGCACGGCGTATATTTTCCGGAGCCGGAAGATCAACCTCGTGGTAGCGCTGGATGACTTTGACGTGGAGAAGGCCGCCCTGGTGCGGGAGCACTTCCGGATACCCGGCATGGGACAAACCACGGCCCGTTATTTCCGCGACAAGCTGGCCATGCGTATGCAGGCACGCGACCACAGCATTCCCGTTCCGCAGTTCAGTGCCCTGTTTAATGACACCGACATCAACCACTACCTGGATACGGTTCCCGGCCCGTGGATCATCAAACCCCGGTCAGAGGCTTCGGCCACCGGCATCAAAAAAGTACTGAGCCGGGAAGAAGCCTGGGATCATATTAACCATCTGGGAGAAAAACGGCATAACTACCTGATTGAGTCGTTTAAACCGGGCGATGTCTTTCATGTGGATTCCCTGGTGTATCAGAACAAGATTATCTTTGAAAGATGCAGCCAGTACCTGAGCACGCCTTTTGAGGTAGCCCACGGCGGCGGTATTTTCCGGTCAGTGACCGTAGAGCACGGCTCCATAGACCAGGAGGCGCTTTCCCTGGTGAACCACCAGGTAATAGAGGCCTTTAATTTACGGTTTTCTGCCGTGCATACGGAGATCATCCGGTGCCACAGCGACGGCCAGTATTATTTCCTGGAGACGGCATCACGCGTGGGCGGCGCTCACCTGGCGGAGATGGTGGAGTTTTCTTCCGGCATCAACCTCTGGAAAGAATGGGCCAGGATAGAAACGGCCGTAGGCGATAACACCAAATACAAGCTACCGAAAGTCAGTAAGCATTATTCCGGGATCCTGATTACCCTTTCCGGGCATCAGCGTCCGGACATGAGCCCTTTCAATGACCCTGAAGTGGTATGGACCATGGACGACGAGTATCATGTGGGTGTAATAGTAAAGGCCAAAACACAGAAAAAAGTGATAGAGCTGCTGGACAAGTATGCCCGTATGGTCATGGATCTGGGCTACCATGCCTCAGCGCCGGCACCGGATAAAACCCTGCATTAGTGGATAAACAGGAGATCGTAATCCAGGCCGGGAGCCTCTTCAGGAAGCGCCTGGAAGAACTGGAGCAGCATATTCTTGCCGTACAGGAATCTGCTAACCAGGAGTCGAAAAGCAGCATGGGTGACAAATACGAAACAGGCCGGGCCATGGCCCAGAATGAAGTATTTATGCTCAGGACGCAGCTGGAAAACCTGAGGCTGGAATCCGGGAAGTTTGAAGCTACGGATTTCACTCCCGTACGTCAGGAATGTGCCGCAGGAAGCCTGGTACAAACGGAGAACGGGTGGTTTCTGCTGTCGGCAGCCCTGGGCAAGGTTCCGGTTTCCGGCGGGGCAGTGATGTGTATTTCGCTGGATTCGCCCCTGGGAAAAGCGCTGTCCGGGAAGAAGAAAGGAGAACTGTTTTCGGTGAACGGGAAAGAGGGCCGGATTTTGGAAATCAGCTGATACTTATTGCAAATGTTATATTCTAAATCAATAACGCTATGGAAATGGTATGGATCGTGAATGTTCTGGTAGCTCTCCTTAGTTTTTTAATATGGAGAAAAACACCTGCTTTGCTGGAGGTGCAATACCCGTTTGATTCTGAAGATACAAAGAAAACCGTGAATGCTGTCTTTACGATGAGCATTACGATTTTTTGCCTCAGCATTCTTCCCACTCTTACTTCGGGGCTTATAAGTTACCTGGTATTGGCGTTCACGGGACTGCCTCTTCATTCCTTCTCTGTATGGGCTTTTTATATCCCTCATGGTATGGTGCTTATGTATTTTGTATACCGGATATGTAAGACAGCGGGGCGGGAATTTATTTTTTAACGAAATAGCCTGCAGCTTCTTTATCCCTCCTTTCTTTGTGCCTTTTCTTTGTGTTCTTTGTGCAAAACATCTTTTTTAAAGGGTATAGAATGTATTTCACAAAGATCCCAAAGTTATTTTCACAAAGAACACAACGAATTACCCGGGTTTATTGGTCAGGAGACCAATATTCACCCTCCCTACGACTGAAGTCGTGGGAGAGCAGGGTAAATATAAGTTTATATCTGCTCCCATTGAGATTCAAAATACTCTGCTGTAATCACCTCACAAGGAAAGTTTTTAGTAAAAAAAGGATACTTAATGTTATTATCTGTCCAATATCCGTAATTTTCTTTATATGGTATCTTCAGAATTGCATCTCCAAAAGGGGTTAAGCCTATCTCTCTAACCGGAAGTGATTCCTTGCTTTCAAACTCTAATAACCAGAACTCTACAATACCTATTTTTTCATCATAGTCTGGATTCGCCTTTGGAATAAAAAAGGTTAGGATCTTTTCAAAGACAGATACTTTCCTGATTTCCCCATCACTCTCTATTTGTATCTTTAAATATTCCATAATGCTTCTTTATATGAATATCCTAGGTCTTTTCAAACGCTTTATTCCCGTGTGGATTAATACCCCTGGTAAATTTAAGTAGGTATTGTAAACAATATTCGTAATCTGCTCATTTTCATCACTTTTCAGCGCACCATTAGCATAATACGTATAACTGCCTCTGCCCTGCTTCACAAAATCTACTTCATAATTACCTTTCACCACCTCATTGACCGGGCTCAAACAGTTTCCTGAATATATGGCTCACTTTGAGTCAGAATATCTATTTAGCAGTCCTCTTATCTAACATCATATGATACCTGAACGCTCCAAAAACACCACCAAATAAAGTATACTGGACAGATCGTATGTAGAATCTCTCGCTTCCGATAAAATCTCCGGTTGTAAAGCAATAAAAGAGATAATGAGCATATGCCAGAAGGGCTCCCGCAACTATAAAAGAAAAACGGTTGAATTTAATGATGAGGGAGAGTGCATAAAATGCAGTTACAACAGGCCAGTAGAACCACGACTGAAAAGCGATAAAATAGAGCATATAAAATCCCAGAAAGCCCCAAAAATCATAATTTTCAGTACTACGCATTTGTCTTATAACCGGAATTATACTCCTGATAAAAGCATCCAGCAAAATAAAAACCAAGATTAAGTAAAAATATCTTAATGCTTTCTTCATCTGTAGAATTAGTTATCGTGTCCTGATTATCTTTTTAGATGGGAAGCCTTGTTCAGTTTCCCTGTCCTCCGGATTACACCTGCACGGTCAGGCCGTCATACGCCAGCTTTATCCCTTCCGGAAGTTCCTTTTCCACTTCATGATGAAGGCCCAGCTTGTGGCTGATATGGGTGAAGTAAGTGGTTTCTGCCTGCAGCTCCTGTGCCAGCGCTACCGCTTCAGACAGCGTAAAATGGGATATGTGAGGAGTGCGCTGCAGTGCGTTTAAAACCAGCACCTTTGAGCCCTTTATTTTTTCTTTTTCGGACGCTGAAATAAAATTGGCATCGGTAATGTAGGTGATATCCCCTACCCGGAAGCCCAGCACGGGGAGCTGATGATGCATGACCTCCACGGGGTGAATGGTGAGGTCACCAATGACAAACGGTTCAGTGCCGATTATATGTGTACTTACCAGCGGAATACCGGGGTAAGGATTTTCCTGGAAAATATACCCGAATTCACGCCGGATTTGATCCAGCACATGGGCGCGGGCATAGAGCGGAACGGCTTCTTTTTTGCCCCGCAGGTAGTTATAGGGCCGGATGTCGTCAAGGCCGGCGGTATGATCCTTGTGCTCGTGGGTATAAAGAACGGCATCCGGGCGTATTCCGCCCATTCGCAGCATCTGCTGGCGGAAATCGGGGCCGGTATCAATCACCACGGCGGTGCTCTCCGAACGGATGAGTACGGATGACCGCAGGCGTTTGTCGCGGTGGTCTGCCGACCGGCACACCTCACAGGTACAAGTAAGAACAGGCACCCCTGAAGAAGTGCCTGTTCCTAAAAAAGTAATACTGATCACCGTTTTTTACTTATCAGTGAGCTCTTTTACCACCATTACCAGCTTATCAAAATTGAGCGGCTTCATCAGCACTTCATTAAAACCGGCTTCTTTAAATTCTTCTTCCGAGTAGTTCCGGGCATTACCGGTGATGGCTACTACCGGCACTTTGGCTTTATCTTTATCGGCAAGAGCACGGATAGCTTTCACACTTTCCATACCATCCATTACGGGCATATTGATATCCAGCAGTATAATATCGAAATGGTCTTTTTGCAGCATCTGCAATACCTGTTCCCCATTTTTTACGGCTGTTATTTCAAAATTCTGGAATTCCAGGATCTTTTTTACCAGGTTCTGGATGACGGAACTGTCTTCAGCTATAAGTACCCTGTTTGGAGTAGGCATATCTTAAAAAATTTATTTCCTCAAATATAGGCCAAATATAGATTCTACAAAAGTACGGAAAGATCGATTTCCATTATTTTTTATATTTCCGTCAGATTATAATTAATTTTGGGCAAAAAATGCCAATTGGAAGTAATTGATCTCCTGCCGGACAAAAAAATTTATTTCGCCTCTGACTTTCATCTCGGAGCGCCTGATTCTGAAAAAAGCAGGCAGCGGGAAAAAATGATCTGCCGCTGGCTGGATGAAATCAGGGCCGATGCGCAGGTGGTTTTCCTGGTGGGGGACCTCTTTGATTTCTGGTTTGAATTCAAGCGGGTGATCCCGAAAGGTTACTCGCGCCTGTTCGGTAAGCTGGCGGAGCTGACAGATGCCGGCATCCGCCTGGTGATCTTCCAGGGCAACCATGACATGTGGATGCGTGATTATTTCACACAGGAATTCGGCGCTGAAGTTTACCGTGAGCCCCGGGAATACCTTATTGCCGGGAAGCGGCTGCTGGTGGGGCATGGCGACGGCCTGGGCCCGGGCGACCGCATCTATAAGTTTCTGAAAGTGATCTTTGAAAGTAAGCTGTGCCGCTGGCTTTTCCGGAAGTTTCTGCATCCTGACCTCAGCCTGTGGCTGGGCTATACCTGGGCCGGACATTCGTGGAAAAAACACGACAAGGAGGAAGATTACGAGAGTTTTGTTTCCAAAGAAAAAGAACTGTTATACCTCTACAGCCTGGAAGAAGAAAAGAAGACGCACCGCGATTATTATATCTTCGGGCACCGCCACCAGAAACTGGATATTGCTTTGACAGACCATAGCCGGTACATTAACCTCGGCGACTGGATCCGGTTTTTTTCTTATGCGGTTTTTGACGGTAATGAGGTACAGTTGAAGGATTTTGTCAGGGAATAAGTGAGTGCAGTACCGGGCTGGTACCGACTATAGGGCATCTCGATTACGCTCGGTTCTCGACTACGCTTGGTTCTCGACTACGCTCGAACTGACAAGTGGCGACGGCTCCTGTCAGTTCGAGCGTAGTCGAGAACCAAGCGTAATCAAGAACCAAGCGTAGTCAAGAACCAAGCGTAGTCAAGAACCTTTCAAACTACATTTCCCAGCCCTTCCGGTATTTCCGCGTTACAAACTGGTTAGCCTCTTCCATATTGGTGATGCGCATATTTTCACCGTCCCATAGCAGCTTTCTGCGGGCAAAGAACTCCCAGGCCCCTTTTTCATTCTGGCGGCGCAGCATGTAGCTCCGGATAGCCAGGTTACCCATCAGCACCGTTTCGGTCATCGGGCCCGCATAGTCAAATGACGAGGTCAGGCCTTTATGCTCTTTGCTGTTGAAGCCCGCCTTACAGGCATCTACCCATAGCCGCTGGTGACCGTATTCGGGTTCTCTTTCGCCGGCAGGCTCCTGCGGGAACTCGGTGGTGCCATCGTTCAGGTACAGCTTCGGCGTCATGGGCGAGCTGTCGTTGATATTGGTAGAAATGATCCCCTTCTCGCCGATCATCAGTACCCCGTTATTGCTGCCGGGCCCGCCGATGTCGTGGTCTGCCGGAATGATCTCCGGGTGCGGTGGCCTCAGCCCGCCGTCCATCCAGGTCATTTCTATTTTGGAAGCATTTTTCTTTGTAGCATTGAAGTGGAGCGTGATGATGGACGACGGAGGCGCACCTTCCGGGTTATAATCGGCATTCCACATTTTAGAAAATACCGAACCCACACTGCATTCCGCATCGGTAGGATACATCAGGCCCAGGGTACGGAACGGAATATCAATGAGGTGACAGCCCACATCGCCCAGGGCGCCGGTACCGTAATCCCACCAGCCACGCCAGTTAAAGGGGTGCATATTGGGAATATACGGGCTTTCTTCGGCCGGTCCCAGCCACAAATCCCAGTTCAGATCAGCAGGCTTCTGGCTGGCGTCGGGTTTAGGCATGGGGTTTCCCTGAGGCCACACGGGCCGGTTTGTCCATATCTGTACTTTTGACACCTTACCGATCTTACCGGAATCTACCCAGGCCTGAACGTTTTTCAGGAGGGGATTAGAAGCGCCCTGGTTTCCCATCTGGGTCACTACTTTATGCCTACGGGCCATATCGGTCAGCAGCCTGGCCTCGCGGATATTGTGGGTCATGGGTTTTTGCACATACACGTGCTTGCCCCGCTGCATGGCAAACGCCGCTGCCGGGCCATGCACGTGATCCGGAGTAGAAATGGTTACGGCATCGATCTCCTTCATTTCTTCCAGCATAATGCGGTAATCAGCGTACAGTTTTGCATTGGGAAAATCTTTTACGCTGGCCGATGCGCTTCCGGAGAAATCCACATCACAAAGTGCAGCCACCCTTTCTCTTCCGTTAACGGAAGCATTTTTGATATCACTCCGCCCCTTGCCACCGGCACCAATGGCCGCCAGCACCAGCTGGTCGCTGGGCGCAATAAATCCCGGTCCGCCCAGCACATGCCGCGGTACAATATAAAAGCCCGCAGCAGCCAGGCTTCCCTTTCGGAGAAAATCTCTCCTCGAATGGTTTGTTTTTTTCATAAGGTCTACAAATAGTTTTTATCAAATGTATAAAAAAGTTCTGAGTTCCGGGTACTTAGTTCCGGGTTTCGGACATTGTGGTACAATATGGTGTGCTGCTGCTGATTACCGGGCCTCCCTGATCTCTGCTTCTACAAGGATATTCTCCCACCGGATCTGCAGAACCGGTTTTCTTCTGCGGTTTTCAGTAATGCGGATACTCAGGCTCTCCTGCCGCTCAAGAGTCTTTTCAAAAGGAACTTTCACCCGGAGATAGTCACGGGAAGGATCATACCGGGTACCGTACTGGCCTGTTTCGGAGTTGAGAATGAGCGTCCAGTCTTTTTCAGACGGTACGGACCACAGGCTGTAGGTGCCGGCTCTGACCTTCTTTCCTTCCAGGAAGCAGTCTTCTGAAAAGCGGATTTCCGTAGCATCGCCGGAGCCTGTGCGCCACACGATGTTATAGGGTACCCGGTAACCGAAAATCCGGTCACTGCCGGCTTCGGCTTTGTTATACCTCACTCCCACCCCCAGCTGACCGATCTGCTTTTCGGATTCTTCGCTCTTATAGAGGTTATCCATGATGATCTTCAGTAAAACTGCCATTACGGCCAGTAATACCAGGGCCCAGAAGATGGTGTTGAAGAGTTTGTTCATGTGTATAAAATTTAAGCTATGAGCAGTGAGCTATGAGCGATGAGCGATTGGCTGGGGAACAAGAGCGGTGCCGCCGACCCGCCGCGTGGCTCATAGCTGTTTTATGGTAAACGTTTTTGATCCAGTTTCATTTAAAACAATGATTCCGGCATGGGCCGCCTTCATCTTTTCAATATAGCTCCGGCGGTTAGTGGCATCCAGGATCAGCTGCGTGGCCGGCATTTCTGTACCCGGCTCCAGGGCATTATGCGATACCAGCGTATAACGGGCGGGAGGTAGGGAACGTGTACGGGCCGCTTTCACCCAGAAGATATCTCCCAGCTCCGTCCGGATCAGTTCATTCTCCCCGTGAGCCACCGTTCCGGTAGCTTTACCGGTAATGCCCAGCGCATCATAATAATTCCGGAGGTGATATTTTTCTACGAGAGGCTCCCGAACCAGCGAGTCGGAAGATAAAAACACCGCCGACCGCCCCTTGACGAGGCTGACCCCGTACCCTTTCGGAATATGATGAAAAGTAAGCTCTGCCTGCCGGGCCTGGAAAATCCTTTTGCCCGTACCCCGGATCATCAGCACGGATAGCACAGCCGCCATGGCTCTCAGGAAAGCCACTCTTTTGAATTTGAGATATGCCTGAAAAAAAAGAATGGAAATATACATCAGGATAACCCCGGTCACCGACAGCGCCAGACCATACGTCACCGCCGCGGGCAGGGTATGTACGTAATATACACAGGCATTCATGGCTACGATCAGCCCCTTGAAAATCCAGCCCAGAACCAGGCCGGCCACCGGCACCTTAAACAGGAAGAGCAGCAGCAAACCCACCGGGAGCAAGGGCATGGAAATCAGGCCTACCACCGGGTTAGCCAGCAGCATGTAATTCGGAAACTGGTGAAAATAATACAGGGTAAGCGGCAAGGTATATACCTGGGCGGCCAGCGATACGGCTGTGGCTTCCCTCAACCACTGCAGGGCACGCTGCCGGAAATGCAGCTTACGGCTCAGCCAGGGATATAGCACCAGTATGCCCAGAACCGCCAGGTAAGAAAGCTGGAAGCCCACGTCATAGAGCCAGTCAGGCACGATCATCAGGAGAATAAGTGCCGAAAAAAACAGCGTATTGACAGAGTTCCCTGACCTTCTCAGGAAGATGCCCACCTGGAAAATGGTGAACATGAGGGTAGAGCGGCAAACGCTGGGACTAAGGCCGGTAAAAATGGCATACGACCATAAGAAAAACAGCACACAGGCAATGAAGGGCAGCTTACGCCGGTTCAGGAAAAGGCCGAATACGGCATTAAGCACCCAGAAAAGGATGGCAATATGCATACCGGAAACTGCCAGTGCGTGCACCGTTCCTGTATCGGTATACCACTGAAGGGTCTCCGTATCCAGCTCTGAGCGCATCCCGCCGATCATGGCCTCCGCTACGCCCAGTTGCCCCGGGCCGGTCAGTACCCGGCTGAAAACCTCGTGGGTGTATACATTGGCCTGATTAGCATACCGTAACAGCGACCAGCGCTCTGAACCACCCGCCTTCCGAAAGTCGCCCTGCCGGAGAAACTGCTGGTGAAAGACCTGGTTGCGGGCCTGGTATTGCCTGTAATCAAATTCATAAGGGCTCTTCGGGCCCTCTATTTCGCGCAGCGGACCATTTAAAACATAAATCTCCCCGAACTCCGGAACGGTGCCCGCTTCCCGGTCGAAATACAGCAGGGTTTTACCAAAGGAAGGCTGCCAGGACCCTTCCCGGTATTCTCCCAGAACACGGGCGGTTACCTTGTACGAAGCAGGCCTGGTTTCGGTATAGGAAGCGATTTCCACCATCAGCCCTTCTGCATGATGAAGCAAAGGAACCGGTCCCCGGTGAAGCTGCGGCAAAATTCCTCCCAAAAAGAAAAAGGTTATGGGAATCAGGTGCCTTAACGCTTTTATCTTCAGGGAAAGCACCCCGGCAAGGAAGAACAGGCCGCCTGCCGCCAGGGCCCACAAAAGGTTCAGCTTATCCGAAGATAAAATACCTGCTATGAGAAAAATGAGGTATCGTAAAGCCGGATAAGTTCTGAATATCATCTAGTAGGATTCTTTTTCGTTGGGGAAATTTCCGGCTTTTACGTCATGAATATAATTCACAAAAGCCGTATTCATCACTTCTGCCAGGTCAGCGTATCGCCGGAGAAAACGGGGTGAAAAGTCTTTGTTAATGCCCAGCATATCGTGAATCACCAGGATCTGGCCGTCACAGCCGTTCCCTGCGCCGATCCCCACGGTGGGAATCTCCAGGGACTCACTCACCTCTCGGGCCAGGCGGGCCGGGATTTTCTCCAGTACCACCCCGAAACAGCCCAGCTCTTCCAGCAACCGGGCATTGGATTTCAGCAGCGCGGCTTCTTTCTCTTCTTTGGCCCGTACCGTGTAAGTCCCGAATTTATAAATGGACTGAGGCGTTAAGCCCAGGTGCCCCATCACGGGGATGCCCGCACTCAGCACGCGCCGTATACAGTCTTCAATCTCCGCGCCCCCTTCCATTTTCACGGCATGGGCCTCTGACTCCTTCATGATCCGTACGGCCGTGCGGAGGGCTTCGGTAGAGTTGCCCTGGTAGCTTCCAAAGGGCAGGTCTACCACCACCAGCGCACGCTTTACAGCCCGGATCACACTTTGTGCATGATAAATCATCTGGTCTACCGTAATAGGGAGCGTGGTTTCGTGCCCGGCCATCACGTTAGAGGCGGAGTCTCCCACCAGGATCACCTCCACGCCGGCGGCATCCACCAGCTTCGCCATGGAGAAGTCGTACGCGGTAAGGCAGGCTATTTTCTCGCCCTTCTGTTTAAACTCACGCAGTGTATGGGTGGTTATTCTTTTGATTTCCGATTGCATACTGACGGTTATTTAGATCCCAGCCAAAGCTCGGGGTTAAGTTTGGTAAAATTATGCCACACCTGGAAGTTGATTTCCGGAACGCCGTCTTTTTCTGCCACGGTGCCGATAATCTCCCTGCCGGTTACTTTCTGATTTACGCGTACGGCCACGCTGGCCAGGTTAGCGTATACGGTGTAGTAGTCGCCGTGCTGTACGGCTACCACATAGTTTAAGCCGGGAATCTCCGATATATCCAGCACCACCCCTTCAAATACCGCCCGTACTTCAGCTCCGGGTGCCGTACGGATATCCACGCCGTGATTATCTACCTTGATGCCCTTGAGAACGGCATGATCACGCACGCCGAACTTACTGGATATAAACCCGCTGGCCGGCCATGAAAGCCTGTTTTTAGCTGCGCTGAACTTGCCGGTAGCCACGGTGGCTACTTCTGAGCGGGTGGGTGGAGCGGCCGGTTCCCGCACAGGAGCTTCTTCCCGCTTAGGCGCCGGTTCTGCTTTGGGCGGCGGGGTCTCTTCCACGGTTTTCCCGGAAGCCTTCGCTGCCTCCTCCCTGCGCCGCTCGGCTTCTTTCCGCTCGGCCTCCAGCCGGGCCGCTTCCTCGGCTCTTTTCCGGGCTGCTTCCCGGGCCTTGGCCTCTTCTTCTGCCTTCCGGGCGGCCCGCTCTTTGGCAATAGCCACCGAGATCACCGAGTTCAGTCGTCTTAAAGCATCCTGCTGTTTTTTCAGCTCGGTTTTCAGCTGGCCTTCTTTAGAAGTCAGCTCTTTTACGATCTGGTCCTGCTTCTGCTTCAGGTCATCCAGCCCTTTCTTGTCTTCTGATACCTGCTGAATAACGTTGGCCTGCCTCACCTTGCCCTGGGCCAGCTCGGCCTGCCGCTTTTTCAGCGTTTCTGTCAGGTTCTTGATTTTTTCAAACTTCCCTTTCCGGTTCTCGGCATACTGTTTCAGGTATTTATACCGCATAAACAGCTCGGTGACGGAGGTGGAAGAGAAAAGAAAACCCAGCCGGGTCAGCTTGTTACTGTTTTTGGCTTCCCTGATAATGATCTCCGCATATTCTTTCTGCAGGATTCCCAGTTCCTGGCGCAGGGTATCCTGGGTAGCCATATTCTCTGCCATTTCGCGCTGAATGAGGTTATAGTCCTGCTGCGCAAGCGATATCTTCTTCTCCTGGTTTTCAATCTGGCGTTGAAGCGCCTGGGCCTGGCTGAGTGATGTGCGTTTTTCTTTCTGGGTCTGGCCCAGGATCTTCTTCACCTGCTCTATCCGTTGCAGGTTTTCTTTTTTCTCCGCTTCCAGCGCTGTACGGCTCTTCTGGGTCTGTGAAAAAACAGACGAAACAGCTACAAAAACTAATATAAATGTTAATCTCATCATTTCTAAATTCCGGGAAGCGGCTCTTTTTTATAGTTTTCCGGCACATTAAAAGAAAAGCTCAGTCCCCCTTCTGCAAATTCAATCCGGGAATGGGTAATCTCCAGCCGGGCGCGACTGCTCCCGCTGAGGAGCATCGAAATAACGGAGGGGATCAGCTGTTCATTTTGGGTGATAAAGCGGCTGAAGCCCAGCTCCAGCTTCGATCCGCTGCGGGGATCTTCTCCCCTGACTTCAAAAAGCTTATGTACCGAGTTATCTATCCGGCTTTCAAAGGAAATACCGTTCCGCACCTGTCGAAGGTAGGATACGCCGGCGCCAGCCTCTACCTGGTCTCCTTCTTCTGCAGGAAACAGCATGCCCCCGGTTAACAAAGATTGCAGAAGAGAATAATTCAGTTCAAATCCGGAAGCACGGCTCAGCTCTTCCCAGGTGCCCATGTAGGCTTTCCGGTTAAACCTGTCTAAAAAAATCAGCGAGTCCCGGGTGATTTTTGCCCGACCCAGCTCCAGGCCTATCGAAACCGATGCCCAGATCATGGAATCTTTCCGGATATGAAAAGTCACCGGGAATCTCTGAGACACGGCAGCAGAAGAAATGTCGGCTTCCGACTTAAAACGAATCTCGGTAAACTGAGGTTCAGCCACCGTAAAATCAGGACTCACTACCGTGGAGTCTGCCGAAGCTTTTCCCAGGTCCACTCCTTTTTTTTGCAGCTTCCCTGAGCGGCATGAGGCCATCAGCAGGATAAGAAGGGCGGTTAGTATGTGGTATTTTCGCATCAGATCTGTTTTATTTTTTCCTGGATGACCCGGTTGGTCTTATCCAGTTGCAAAGCTTTCTTCCATTCTTCCTGCGCCTCGGCCGTTCTCCCCAAAGCCTCCAGGGCATCGCCTTTTGCATCAAAGTAATCAGCACTCAGCAAAGCTTCTTCCGGCCGGATAAACTCCAGGGTTTTCAGGGCTTCTTCCGGCTTTTTATTCACCAGTAAAGCCCGCGCAAAAAATATTTTGTAGTGATTATTTTCCGGGTGTTTCCCGCTCACCGCTGCTGCCAGCTTTAAGGCGGCTTCCGGCCGGGAATCCAGGATATTCCCTGCATAAAAATACTGCACGTAGGGGTTGTCAGGATTCGCCCCGGCAAGGGTTTCCAGCTCACTTTCCCCTTTTGCCAGGCCGGCCTGTGCTCCGGCCTTCACCTCGGCATCTCCGCCCAGCCGTACGGCCTCTTCAAAGGCTATTTCAGCATCGTCAGGCTTATGGTTCTCACGTTGTGCCATGCCCAGGTAGAGCCAGATGGCAGGTTGGTTAGGGAAATAAATAGTGGCATTATCCGCGTCTTTTTCCAGGAGACGGAAATCGGCCAGGCGATAATGAATCTGCAGCAGGGCCAGCCATACTTCAAACTGGTTCCTGTCCAGGCTTACTGCTTTGCTGTAATTTTCCCGGGCCTGTAAGGCGTTTCCCAGCCGGAAGCTGATATCGCCCGAATAGAGATAAGCACGGGCCTGATCCGGATAAGCTGCCGTGAGTGCTTGTGATTTCAGGAGCAGGGATTCCAGCCCGGCGGCATCATCACCGAAAGCCTTCAGGTGGTTTCCCAGCACATTCACTTTCAGCGAATAAGGGAAAGACGGCTGCTGTAACACCTTGTCCAGTAATTGTCCGGATGCCTGTTTGTCTTTTTCTCCGGCGTACAGTTCACTCAGCAGGCCGTAAGCGTCTGTAAGATCCGGATGGGCCGTAACCGCCTCTTCCAGGAGCTTTACCGCTTCTTTCTTCTGGCCGTTACTGACCAGGATGGCGGCCTGGTTAAGTACAAATTCAGGGTTTACAGCCGTTATTTTGCTGCCCTCTTTAATGGCGGCATCTACTTTATTCTCTTTCAGCAGGATGAGCTGTCGGGCTTTCGTGATCTTTTCGGAGGCTCCGAACTGCTTTTCTGCCAGCTCAAGGGTTTTCAGCGCTTCCTTTGATTCTCCGGCACCGGCCTGAAGCTCCAGCAGGTGATAATAAGCATCGGCATTTTCCGGCTTCAGGCGGATCAGCTCACGCCAGGTATTCTGTGCCTCTTTGTTTTTATGATTTTTCTGAAGGATAACGGCATAGTTCTGAAGGTAGTAGGGGCTGCTGCGGTCTAATTCTACCGCTGTGGCAGCACTTAATTCGGCTTTTGCATTCTGTGCGAGGGCGCTTTCCGCCCGCGACTTCATATAAAAGCCCGCTCCCGACTTTTCATTGACTTTCACAAAGGTCTCAAACTGCTTCAGCGCCCCGGCATAATCTTCCAGCACAAAAAGCATCATGCCCTCGGTAAAGGTGCTTTCTCCCGCAGCAGGCCCCGGGCGGGTCTGCCCCGCTGCCATCGCTGATATGAAAAAGAGAAAAGCCAGTAACCGCATGGGTGAATAATTTAAGCTCTTAAAAAACGTAAATTTCACTATTTTCTTGTTACCGTGCAAGCCGCCACCTTTTTCGGGTTAGTAAATGTAACCGCAGGCAACCAATCGTACAGTGATTTTTACTATTCATACATTTCCCCAAAAAAAAATCCGTATGCGTTCTAACTTCAGGCATTCAAATTTCTTTGTATCCAGTCTGATTGTCCCCTATGATGCGATTAATCCGAAATCTACAAACCTTTTTTTCCATTGCGAAAGGCAATAGAAGCGAACAATCCCTGATCCTCATCTTCCTGCTTCTTTTAATTGTTTCCTGCGGCAAGGATCCGAATCCGGAGAATCCCGCCACGGGCAACTGCCCCAATTTTTCAATTCCGAATGAAAGTGTAATGCCTTTTGATACCGTCTTTGTCGGGCTGCAGGAAGGGATTGACGTAAGCGGAACAGAGGTTGAATTCTGGCAAAACGACACCCGTACCCCCATATCTATTCCCCTGCAGTTAACTCCAGGCGGAAAAGCATTTTTCATTGCCCCTTTAAACCCGTCTGATCCCCTATCGGCGGGTTCAGTACAGGTAAGGCCCATGGGAGAGGCCAATGAATCTTCATGCCAGGCAGTTACCCTTCAGCTTAAGGAACTGCCTGCAGCGCCTGGCTATATGGCGCAGGTGAGTGTGGTTTTAGAAAAACTTCTGGATCAACGTATCACTTATCTGGGGTATTCACTACAGGACATCGAGGGAGATATCTCCTTAGTTCCCGATGACCTCATGCCTTTTGTTTTGCCCTACTATATGCTGACTACTACTGAAGGTGAATTTTCTGTTCAGAAAGAGCTGAAAAGTGACCAAAGCTATTTTCCCGGCCAGCTCAGCAAAGGCGACCAGGTGGAACTGGCAGGGCGTATCCTGAAAAATATGAGGTTCAGAGAATTACTGGAAGAAGATCTGCGATCATTTGGTGACCATCAGGCCAGGCTATCCGCTCCCGCAGCCAGGGTTACCACCTCCTGCAACGGCCTGAACGGTAAAGAAATAGGCAGGCAGATGCGGTTGGCAGAACAAGCCGCCCAATACCTGGATCCGTCTTCTGAAAAGGGGCAAAACCTGGCCTCCATAGCTGACGCTACGCTGTATTCAGGCTTAATTCCGGGCTTAGGAACCGCTGCCGCGATGATGGGTGGAGCCATTTTTGTATACAGAAAGATGTATGAAGGAGTGTATAACAGTTACTTTAATCGATTTACCCATTTTGAGTTTTCCATGCGGGAAACCACCGTATATGAGGAAGTAGCCTGCTACCCTCTCGATTATTTTGATGCTAAAGTTTCTGTCAGCAGCACCGGCTGGAGTGTAGACTCTTCTCTCTGGGAAAGCCTCTTTCAGATGGTGGGCTTTTTTACCACAAGGATAGGCTGGAAAGGTAAGTTTGATTCCATTCCATTAGATATTACAGTAATTTTTGCAGGCAAAAGCCTGGATGCTATAGCCTCCAAGGGGTACCTGGATAAGGGTAAATATAAGATTGATGCCCGGTCGTGTCAGAATATTGACGTGACAGATCCCGAGTTTATATACGGAAAAATCTCAGGTGATGCCTTTAGCGTAAATCAGCAAAAAATGCAGGCCGTTCCGGAAAAAGCCGGCACGGCCAGCCTCGAGGTGGGTATGCGTACGCTCTATTTCGGAGGACAAACTATCAACAGCAGCAAAGAGCTCAATATCCCCGCTCTTCACATGGTGTGGAATCCTTCTACTGTAACTTTGGAGCCCGGAAAAACGGCCCTTGTAAAATTAAATCTGTACAATGCTTTTAATAAAACCACTTTAAAAACCCAATCAGCAAAAGGAGCAGAAACTCAGGTCAGTTTTGAAGATCCAGGAGTCAGCTTTACCGGGGCATGGAACTACCGGATCCACACCCCCCTAAACGAAAAAGATTTCCCGTATGTGGTAGTAGCTGAGCATACCAGCCGCGAGTGCCTGAGGGGAAAACCCGATGCCCAGCCCGCCTTGGCCTACCTGAACGTTCGCACAGGCCTCTCTGTGGAGATCTACTCTCTTGATTTTGGTTGCCTGGCCACGGGCTCCACCCGGAATTACTCGGCGCTTGTACACGGAGGGAAGGCCAATGAAGTAAACTGGAGCGCCTTTGATGAAGCTCTTAATCCGGTTAGTATTTCGCCAGACGGCGTTTTCAAGGCACCTGGCCTCCCCGGAGATTATAGCATTATCGCTACCTCCAAAGCGGATGCATCGGCTTCTGACACCTTACTGGTGAGTGTGACGAATTCCTGCGCTTGCCACTGGACACTCTCTACCAATGCGCTGAATACAAAAGGATCAGTTGCTCATTTCTCACGCCAACCCTCTACAGGATTCTACTTTCTCCAGTTAGGTACAGAAGAAGGGGGCCAGGGGATAACACTCCTTATCCCTTCACATCATATTCCGGTGTTGGGCACACAAACCGAATTTACGCTTAAACAGGGGGAAACATGGTCGTTTACAGGCTTATGGAAGGTACAAACTCTTGTAGGACCCAGCCCTGAAGATGCTGACGGGAACCCTGACCCCGCTCCTTCATCTCTGCATATAAGACTCAGGCGGAACGAAGACAACTCACTAAAGGGAGAAATATCAGGCACCCTCGTAAGCATGTCAGCAACCCCTCCTTTCCCCATTTCGATGACTCCGGTACGAATATCGTTTCAGGCAGCCGAATTTAATTTAGCCCAGGGATTAGACGGTTGTAATTAAATCTTATACGGATAAAAGTAACGCATTCGGTACTCTTTCGGACTGAGGCCAGTGAATAGTTTGAATTGGCGGTTAAAGTTAGATAACGTATTGAATCCGCAGTCAAAACATATGTTCAGAATGGTCTTGGTCTCGTCATTAATTAATTGATTGCAGGCATTTTTTATACGTAATTCTATAAGAAAGTAAGAAAAGGATTTACTCGTCTTTTGCTTAAAGAAACGACTAAACGAAGTGGGTGCCATACTGACCAGCCCGGCCATTTCCTTCAGAGTGATATTTTCCCGGAAATGGCTGGCCGCATAATTGTAAACCGTATTGATCCGATTGGTATCGAGCTCTTTAACATTACGGCTGCTCACCTCCTCCTGCAGAAGATGATATTCCCTGGTCATGGAAAGCGTCTCAAAAATTTCCAATAGCTGTATCACGCTGTTCAATCCGTGATTACGATGAAGAACCAACATTTTTTCCACTATCCGTTTCTGTGTTTCACCGTAAATCTCCATTCCCTGCCGCACTTTATCCAACATTATAGCCAATTGCCGGAATTCTTCGTTTTCTGCCATACTCTCTAACTGAGCGGCATTAATGTACACTACTATGCCTTGGCTCTGAGACTTTGTTACCTGGCCGGGATCATTTTCTCCACTCTTCCATAAGTGGGGGATGCGCGGTCCCAGAAAGGTCAGGTCACCTGCTTCAAATGATTTTACGGTATTTCCGATAAACCGGGTACCATTACCACGAAGTACCAAAAATAACTGATATTCATCGTGCGAATGCCATGAAACATCAAAGTGCCTGTCATTTAATTCGCGTATGTAAAATAACCTGTGGTTAGCAATAGGCGCTTTCTGGATAGCTACCCTCTTTGCTTTAGTACTGCCATAAACTTCACCGGATCTCATCGATATCAATATTAATAAACCATAAAGTTGCTGATTCGCAAATGTTGCTTTCAATACCTGACGATTTTACAACTATTCCGTTTTACCCCCGGCTACCCGGGATAAATATGTTCTGCCCGCAAACGCTTCATGCTTCATCTTATGGAGAATATAGCCTGCACGGGAATATCAAAAATAATAATATATAAAACTTATACCACTTTTATGTCACAATAAATTCACTTCAAGCTAAAAACAGGTTATAATACTGGTACTATTGGATAAAAAAGAGAAATAATAGCACTCTGCTAAACCTCTAAATTTGTAATAATAATTCAACCCGTTAATAAAACGTATACATCAATGGAAGGAGAAAATGCCATTCACCGGCCTTCCGGTGAAAACAAACCCGACATGTTGCTTTTTTATGGATGTGTAGCCTCACTGGTAGCTACCTCTTTTGGTTTTGTGCTGAGGGCTTTTGTGCTTCAGGACTGGGGGACACAGTTTCAGCTGACCCAGACCCAGCTGGGCGAGATTTCCGGCGTAGGCTTATGGCCTTTTGCCATCAGCATTGTTCTTTTCAGCCTTATCGTAGACAAAGTGGGGTATAAGACCTCCATGGTTTTTGCCTTTCTGCTGCACGTGACCTCTGCTGTGGTAACCATTTTTTCATCAGGATACTGGATGCTGTATGCAGGTACCTTCCTCATGGCGCTGGGAAACGGGGTAGTGGAAGCCGTGGTTAACCCGGTAGTGGCTACCATGTTTCCGAAAGAGAAGACCAAATGGCTCTCTATACTGCATGCCGGATGGCCGGGCGGGCTGGTTCTGGGCGGGCTACTGGCCTTAATGTGGGGTCCGGAAACCGCATGGCAGTTCAAAATAGCACTGATCTTCATCCCTACGCTTGCTTATGGCGGTATCATGCTTACACGCCGGTTTGCAGCCAATGAGCGGGTGCAGGCAGGAGTTTCCTACATGGAAATGCTCCGGGAGCTGGGCGGAGTGGGAGCCCTGCTGATCGTAGCCCTGATCATTTTCCAGCTGGGCCAGGTTTTTGGATGGAGCTCTTCCCTGAGCCTGATCATTACCCTCGTCATTTCTATCGCTTACGGAATCTATGTAAAAAGCTGGGGGCAACCCTTATTTATTGTCCTGCTTCTGATTATGATTCCCCTGGCCATCACCGAGCTGGGCACTGACAGCTGGATCTCCAGTCTCATGGAGGTGGAGATGGAACAACTGGGATTGCAGGGCGGCTGGGTGCTGGTGTATACCTCGGCCATCATGCTGGTACTACGGCTTTTTTCAGGGGCCATAGTTCACCGGCTTTCTGCACTCGGGCTGCTGGCGCTCAGCTCCCTGATAGCGGGTATCGGCCTTTTTTTCCTCTCTAATGCCATTGGTGTGGCCATACTCATAGCTGCTACCATTTATGCCCTGGGAAAGGCCTTTCTGTGGCCTCTTATGCTCGGGCTGGTATCTGAACAGTTTCCGAAAGGCGGGGCACTGACCCTGAACGTGATTGCCGGGCTGGGAATGATCAGTGCCGGAGTACTGGGAGCCGGCATACTGGGATTCCTGCAGGACAAACATACCGATGATAACGTAGCCCTGTATGATCAGCAAAATAATACAGCGCTGTATGAAACCTACTTCACCCGGGAAAACTCAAGCCTTTTCGGCGAATATAAATCACTGGATGTGGAAAAGTTCGGAACGGCAGCTCCTGAAGAAAAGGCTACTGTAACGCAGCTGCAGGATGAATCGAAAAAGCTGGCGCTCCGGGACATTGTCCTGTTTCCGGCCATCATGCTCCTCTCCTATCTTCTGTTGTATCTCTACTTCCGCAGGAAAGGAGGATACACCATCAAAACCTTAGACACAAAAGAGTAATTATGGCTTTAGAAATTAAACTGGGCGTAAGCACATGGTTATGGACCTCCCCGTTCCGGACCGAAGAAGCAGCCGGCCTGTTCCGGAAAGTGGCCCAAATGGGATATGATTATATCGAAATAGCCGTGGAAGATCCCGGCCTGATCGATGTATCCGTCATTAAAAAGGAGCAGAAAAAAAACGGGCTGGGAGTGGCGGTCTGCGGGGCATTCGGCTCAGGCAGGGACCTGACCAGTGACCACGAAAAGATACAGCAGGACGGATTAGACTATATCCGTGCCTGCCTGGACATCTGCGGGGAGCTGGAAACCGGTTTTTTTGCCGGCCCCATGTATTCGGCGGTAGGGAAAGCCCGGATGGTGCCTCCGGCCCAGCGGCAGACGGAATGGGCGCGAGCCGTAACCAACCTCAGAATAGTATGTGAAGAGGCCCAACGCAGGGGCCTCCGGATCGCCCTTGAACCGCTGAACCGTTTTGAGTCTGACCTGGTCAATAACGTAGACGATGTACTGAATTTAATTAACGCCATCGATCATCCTGCGGCCGGAATCTGCCTTGATATGTTTCACATGAACATCGAAGAGCCTGACCCGGAGCAGGCCATCCTGCGGGCAGGCGACA
>Ga0222429_100534_pt1 | contig 25572 bp, 17 predicted proteins | sample 1B50Ametagenome_FD_182475 | JGI IMG/M metagenome (GOLD analysis project Ga0222429, IMG submission 182475) | Enriched microbial communities from leaf-cutter ant dump, University of Wisconsin, Madison, United States - 1B50A (version 2) | ecosystem: Environmental > Terrestrial > Nest > Insects nest...
AAGCTGGTAACGGGGCTCCATCATGGAGTCATAACAGCGTATCTGAGCTTTCGTGATCGGACCCGTAAAAAACGATGCAAAGGCTCGCGAAGAGAAGATTTCAAAAAGAAGATTTTCATTTTCAGCGCTTCATGCTCTTTTGCGTGAAGGCGGTCCTGAGTGTACTGAATGTTTTCCACACAAGGTATCGATACTACTGTTTATCCCGGATAACCCTGTTGCGAGTCTTCACGCGACTTTTTTCAGGGTACTGATTTGTGCCGGTGGTTCAATGGTGTGTAGAGACAGATGCTTTCCGCGTGACCGGCAACCGGTTTCGCCGGTATGACAAAACCACGGGAATGGGGCGAGCAGAGCCCGCAAAAATGATGTAAAGGAAGCATTCAAAAAGAAGATTTTCATTTTTACTGCTTCATACCGGCTTTACGTGAAAACGGTTTTGATTGTAGTGAATATTTTCCACATAAGGTATCGATAACACCGTTTATCTTTTTTAAACATTTATTTAGCAAATTTTTGAGAGAAATTGCGGGCAAATTAAAAGAAGCCGGTTTTTAAGTTGCGCCGCGTCCGTAAGCTTGCCGGTTTTTTAAGCTTGGTTTTCGACAAAGCTTTATTCTTAGCTGAAAAAAATACAATGAATAAATTTTTACTGACTGCTCTGACATGGGGTATGATCATCACAGCATCCGCACAGGAGAAGTTCACCATCAGCGGTACCATCAAATCTAAAAAGAATGGCGAAACGTTGATCGGTGCCAGCATCAGGACCGGAACGGCCGGTACCACCAGTAATGAATATGGCTTCTATTCCCTTACCCTTCCGCAGGGAGAATACCTGCTGGAAGCATCTGCGGTAGGCATGGGCATATTCAGCCGCCAGCTGAACCTTACCGGAGATATTACGCTGAATATCTTGCTGGAAGAGGAAGCCAAATCTCTGGAGAATATTACGATCACCGCTACGTCTAAAAACAGAAGCCTGTCTGCTCCGCAAATGGGGGTAGAGAAAGTAACAACAAGGGAGATCCGCAATATACCGGTATTGCTGGGTGAACGGGATATCCTGAAAACCATCCAGCTGTTACCGGGTATTAAATCTGCAGGTGATGGTAACAGCGGCTTTTTTGTAAGAGGCGGCTCGGCAGATCAGAACCTGATATTGCTGGATGAAGCTAATGTGTATAATGCATCTCATTTGCTGGGCTTTTTTTCTACTTTTAATTCCGATGCTATTAAAGATATAACCGTGTATAAAGGCGGTATGCCGGCGCAATACGGCGGCAGGTTATCCTCTGTGCTGGATATTAAAATGAACGACGGCAACAGCCAGGACTACGAGGTGAGCGGCGGCATTGGGCTGATATCCGCCAAGCTGAATGTGGAAGGTCCTATTCAAAAAGACAAAGCTTCTTTTTTGGTAACGGGGCGCCGGACCTATGCAGACATGTTCCTGAAGCTGTCGAATGATACGGTTCTGAAAAACAGCCGTCTTTATTTCTATGATCTCAACGCCAAAGTAAACTATACGCTGGGCGAAAAAGACCGCTTGTATCTTTCCGGTTATTTCGGGCAGGATGTATTGGGCGCCGGCGACCGCTTTGGCATTCATTGGGGAAACGCCACCGGTACGCTTCGCTGGAACCATATTTACAATAGTAAGCTGTTCTCCAATACATCGCTTATACTCAGCAATTATAATTATAAAATATCTATAGCCAGCGAAGGCGTCAATTTTGACATCTTATCCCAAATCAACGACTGGAACCTGAAGCATGAATTTCAGTGGTTCCTGAACAATAAGAACAATATCCGTATCGGACTGAACACCATTTACCATACGCTTCGGCCGGGGGAAGTACGTCCCTCTTCTGAGAAATCCAGCATCAATATCCGGCTGCTGCAGCACCGGTATTCCTGGGAAAACTCCATATATGCTACCAATACCTGGAAAACTTCCGACAGGATAAACATTACCTATGGATTGCGGTTGACATCTTTCAGCGTTCTCGGGGCAGGTGATTATTTCGTATTGGATGAAGACAGGAACGTTTCAGATACCCTTCGTTATAAGAAAGGTGAGTTTGTAAAGACCTATATTAACCCCGAGCCACGCCTGGCTGTAAGCTACAGGCTGGGCGCCACTTCATCTGTAAAAGGGGCTTATGCCAGGAATGTTCAGAACCTGCATCTTTTGTCTAATTCCACTACTTCCAATCCTACAGACAAGTGGGTGGCCAGCACCAATATCATAAAACCGGAGATATCGGATATGGTCTCGCTGGGTTATTATAAAGACCTGGCGGACGATTATGAACTGACTACTGAAGTGTATTATAAAACCATGCAGAACCAGATAGACTATAAAGATGGTGCAGATATTTTTATCAATACCGATGCGGTAGAGACACAGTTGTTATTCGGGAGGGGAAGAGCATATGGCTGGGAACTTCAGCTGAAGAAGAAAGCAGGCAGGTTGACCGGCTGGCTGAGTTATACCCTGTCCAAAACAGAGAAGCAGATCGATGGCATCAATCATAACCAATGGTATAATGCCCGGCAGGACAGGACCCATGACATCGCCATCGTGGCATCGTATGAGCTGAGCAAGAAGTGGAGTGTATCAGCCAATTGGGTATTTAATACAGGAAACGCTGTTTCTTTCCCTACCGGAAAATATGAAATTGATGGACGGGTAGCGTTTTACTATACGGAGAGAAATGGCTACAGGATGCCTGCCTATCATCGCCTGGATATTGGTGCTAACTGGATATTGAAGCAACGTAAGAAGTTCAGCTCAGAACTGAGCTTCAGCCTGTACAATGCCTACGGCCGGCAGAACGCTTATACCATTTCCTTCCAGCAAAGCGAAACCGACCCGGAGAAAACAGAAGCGGTGCAACTGGCTTTATTCCGCTTTATACCATCCGTTTCTTACAATTTCAAATTTTAACAGACTATGAAATTTCGTTTATATAGTATTCTTGTGGCTTTAATTGCTTTTACAGCGTCCTGCGAAAAAGTGATCGATATAGATGTAAAAGACACTGATAAAAAATACGTGATAGAAGGTGTGGTAACGGATCAGCCGGATGGGCATTTTGTAAAGATCACGCGGAGCAAAAACCTTTCGGAGAATAATAATTTTGCGGGCATCACCGATGCTACGGTGACAGTTAGTGATGAGGATGGAAATACCACGGTATTCGAAGAGGAAGGAGAGGGTATATACAAACCGGAAAACTTTAACGGTGTCATCGGAAAAAGATACACGTTGACCGTTGATATAGAAGGCGAAAAGTTTACTGCCGTTTCTACTATGCCGCAAAAGGTTTTAATGGATACCTTATTCATAACGGAAGAATTTTTATTCGGACAGATAAGAAAGTCAGCCAATATCACATACACAGACCCTGCAGGAGAAGGCAACAGGTACCGGTTTGTTCAGTTTATTGAGGGGGTAAAATATGAAGAAGTTTTTATTGCTACAGATGAGTACAGCGATGGAAATGAAATTACCGAAAAGCTGAGAACTCCATCGGACGACGACGAACACCAGATAACATCCGGTGATACTGTAACGATACATGCGTTATGCATTGACCGGCCCGTTTTTGATTTTTGGTATACTTATCTCACATCCGGCGCCACCGGCGGCAGCGGTACGGCATCTCCCGCCAACCCAACCACGAATATACAGGGTGGTGCGCTGGGGTATTTCAGCGCTCATACGGTGCAGGTACTGGAAGCAGTAGCGCCATAGGAAGTGGTGAGGGGGAAGTAGTAAATAGGGGGTTGCATCTGGCCATCTTACAGGGCAGGTTACAAGTCTCAGGATACACGATGCAAGTTTCAGGATGCAAGTTGTAAAATCACCCCCGACCGTTTTACAAAATCGAACAATTGCCGGGGAAATACCTGATTATAACATTTCTTTTTGCATTCATTATTACATCCTTAAAGGTAACCTGGACTGTTTTACCTGGTTCCAGGCGCTGACAGAACATACCGCCCTGACTGTCTGTTAACACTATGCTGCCTTCGCTGTTGCTATAAGCAACCACGTTAACCAGATTTTTTCCTGGCTGCTCGGTAGTATGTATGCCTTCCGGTCTGTCAATGCTGCTGCCATTGACAAATACTTTCACTATTAATGCTTCCTTATAATCGTTTATCACCTCCACAGGTAACGGCGTGGTATCTGAAAGATCCGGTCTCTGGGTGGAATTGTTATTGGGAGCTTCTTCTTTCGAGCAGGACATCAATAATAAAGTGCTGAGAACAGCAAACATAGAGAAGAATGTTTTCATAGAATCAAATTGGGTTTTAAGGTTTTGCGGTATAATTTTTATGACTTCCACATAAACGGCATCCATTTTTTGTTATTGTAACCAAAAGAGGGAGATCACGGAGTGAATGCTTAATGCTGATCTTGTAGACGCATTATTTCAATAAATAACGTATTTTAAAATGTACCTATTAATTGAAAAGCTATCATATGACAATTCCGGCAACTCATTAAGGATGCCACTGCCGGCATTTGTATATCATATCCTTCGCCGGCGATTGAAGGCTTTCATCTCAACGGCACATAAAGAATTTCCAGCATATCTATACCTGCTGTATTTATGTAGATTGACATTATGATTCGGAGCGATAAACTGTGGATTACATTTGATCGGGAAAACCGGGAGTGGATGGACAGACCGCCTATGTGTCCGCAACCTGTACCTTGCATCCTGTGTCTCATCACCGCCTGACCACTTACTACTTATAACTTACTACTAATCCTTTCCCACATCCTTCACACACCGGAATCCCACGTGGCTCATGCCACTTTCCGGGCTGCTGGACTGGCGGGCAGAAGGCCGGTAGCGCTGGCAATAAGAATCATGGCATAGGAAAGAGCCGCCTTTTTGAACCCTTAATGGCAGATAAGGCTGATCGGGATCATTACTCTTAACCGGTCCCTGTGGATTATCCTGGATATCGTCTTTTTCATATGCCTGGTAAAGCTGCTTGTCGTACCAGTCGTTACACCATTCCCACACATTACCTGCCATATCGTAAAGACCATAACCATTAGGCGCAAACGATCTTACAGGCGCCGTTCCTGCAAATCCATCAGCTTTTTTATTCTCCGAAGGAAATTTTCCCTGCCAGGTGTTGGCAAATACTTTGGTATCAGTAGGGGCTTCATCTCCCCATACAAATTTCTTTTTTTTCAGTCCACCCCTGGCGGCGAATTCCCATTCTGCTTCGGTGGGTAATCTTTTACCTGCCCATGCACAATAAGCCTGGGCATCATTCCAGCTTACGTGCACTACGGGATGTTGTTCTCTTCCTTCCAGGCTGGATTCCGGGCCTTCCGGATGCAGCCAGTTGGCACCGTGCACCCATTTCCACCAATGCGTATAATTATTGAGCGGTACAGCCTGGTGGGGCTGGGTAAACACCATCGACCCGGCAACGAGATCGGCGGGATCGGGTGGGGGAGTGCCCGGCGATACCTGCGCCATGATCTCTTCCAATACAGGCGCTTTCTCCGCATCAGTGATATACCCGGTGCTTTTTACAAAAGCCGCAAATTGCTCGTTGGTAACCTCATGCTCATCCATCCAGAAGCCTTTTACCTTTACTTTATGCATCGGCTTTTCCTCCTGCCATGCCATTTCATTATCATCATCAGCGCCCATATCAAAAGTACCGCCGGGAACCCATACCATTTCTGCAGGCGCTTCACCGGTGGGCATGGGCGCTCCTTTATCTCCCTCTGCACAGGAGTGGATTAATAGTACAATGGATATCAGGCAGATTGTTCCGGATATTATATTTCTCACTATTCAGTGTATTATTTTAGTAAAAAACAGGAGACCATTAAGAGGCGTCCCTCAAAAATAAGAAAGTTTCACTTTCATGCAGAGTGATCTTATACAAATGCCTCGTGCCTCTAGCGACATGTCAAACATGAATTTTCATTTGAGATCTTCCGCAGATAATCAAAGCCTTCTGCGCTTATTTGCGAAATCAGCGGGAAATATTAGCTGTCGTTTTATCGCTGACATGACACTAGTGACGAACGGAGAATGATCCTGCAGCATTGATTGGCAACGAGCATTCAAATAACCAATTCCGTCTCTGCGATCCCGCTCACAAAATAATGTAAGTTAAACAAAATATTATAGAGGGAGAAGCACTCTCCACGGCACATTCCTTTGAATCAGCAATTCTTCAGGGTTTGCTTCGTCCTCCCTATGGTCTGTCTCGCAAAGACGGCGTTTTTCTTTTACGGTAGCGGTGCTATCTCGCCCCGGTATGAAATGGACTGCCTGTTATTGGAGTTAACCGACAGGTCGGCCGCCCCGCCGGGGTATACCCGCAGGAACATCGTTCGCACATCACCGGCGTCATGCAGGGTAATGGTCAGCTCCCGTGTCCCGTCCCCGGTTTCATTAGCAGCATAGTTGAAGTCTGTGGAATTGAATTTAATACCGCCATCACTGCCGATAGGTGCTGAGTAGGCCCTGCCGAAATAGGGAAGGTCTGCCTGCACCCTGTCTTTGGTTATTTGCAGGGTATAGTTACCCGTTATAAAACGCTGGCGGCCACCCTGTGGTTGCACGTAACGGACAATAAACTGGTAGCTTTGTTTACCCAGGAATTCTTTTACCTGCTCCTGCGTATAGCTGGTGGTAATTTTCTTTGGAGCGCAGGATATCGCTGCTATAACGATAGCCAGGCATATACAAATCGAGCTTTTCATGACAATTATTATTAAGAAAATACTGCTTGTTTATTGACATAAAATTAATTGCTTTGTACAGTGCTAATATGGAAATTCGTAAAATATTAACGTTTATTACAAACAATAATGCCATAAAAAGATTTTCATGAAATACGTCCTGGAAGTAATTGCTTTTACCATAGAATCTGTTCTGATAGCGCAACAATCGGGTGCTCACCGGATCGAGCTTTGCGATAACCCCGGCGAGGGAGGCACTACTGCTTCTTATGGCATGATCAAAACCGCCCGGGAAAAAACAGATCTGCAATTGTTTCCTATCATCCGTCCCCGTGGAGGAGATTTTTTATATAGCGAGGAAGAATTCCAGGTCATGAAGCGGGATGTGCAGCTTTGTAAAGAGCTCGGATGTGACGGTGTTGTGATCGGGTTATTGAATGCAGACGGTGCTGTTGATAAAAAGAGAACTGCTGTGCTTGCAGAAACGGCGTATCCGCTGGGCGTTACTTTTCACCGGGCATTTGACAGGGTAGCTAATCCTTTTGAGGCTTTGGAAGACGTAATAGCTTGTGGCTGCGAACGTATACTCACCAGTGGTCTCAAACCCGCAGCGCCGGAAGGCATGGAATTGCTGGCAGACCTGGTGAGGCAGTCCAACGATCGTATTATCATCATGCCGGGCTCGGGGATCCGGTCCACCAACATTAAAGAGATCGCAGAAAAGACAGGGGCAAAGGAATTCCACTCATCAGCAAGAATAAGTGTCCCTTCGGCAATGTCGTTTGTAAATACGGCCATGAACGAAAGCCTCGACGCTACCTGTCTGAACCTGGAGGAAGTGAAAGCGATGCTGGAGGCGCTGGAGAGCTAGGAACAAGATGCAGGTAGTAAGCAGGTAGTTTACAGTGGAAAGCTTTCAAGGTCAGGTTGCAAGGAACAGGATAAAGGCTTTTCACCTGCATCCTGTGTCTTGTCTCCTGCGACCTGTAACCTGGTCAATACTATTGTCACCTTTCCGCTTTTTCAAATCATCACATTTTGCCTGCATTATCTTCCGGCAATTGCGGTGCTGTTTCAACAGCGAGCTCTTCTTTTCTTCCCCGTATTTTTTTCCAGATAACGCCGCCGAACCCTGCTACTCCCAGGGCGATCAGCTTCCAGAACTTTAAAAGGAATGCAAAGAAACCCGCTTTTGCCAATAGTTTTCCCGCTACCAGTCCGCCAATGGTCCATGCGGCTACGTCATCGGTAGAAGGATTAAAATCTTTATACGCTAGGCCCTCGCTGAATTGTGCAATATCCAGTACCTGCGGAATATCTTTTTGAACCATCGGCAGGTTGGGCATTGAGCCGATAGCATTCAGCACAATTACGCCCTTACGTCCCAATATCCTGACATTGTAGTTGAGGGTATTGATCTCCTGGTCCCCGAATTTTATTTCCTGTGCCCAGTGAAGGATTTTTTTCTCCTTATCATAAAAAGGTTTTGCGGCCCATCCTACAATCTGTATCGGATCATAACCCATTTTCTCTCTTTCTTTATTTTCCTGTACAGTTTCTTTTTGCAATTGTTTCAACAGGTCGGCATAGTCTATATCATCAGCATCGTTGTCCTTTACATATCCTATTTCCTGGTATTGAATATTAAAAACGTACCCGCTGTCGCTTAATACGCCCTGGGATTCCGGCATGATGAACCCAAGTGTCAGGTTCTTCCCGCCGGGATTGCCCCAAAGATCAACCAGTACGCTTTCCGCTTGTGCCGCATCCAGGTATTTGAAACCTGCAGGGACTGTGATATGCCCTACACCATTTTTCAGGCTTATTTTTCCATGCTCGTACGTAAATGAGCTTTCAATGGAATCAATTTGTGCCTGGTAATTTTGAAGGGTATCCTGCGAAAAAACAAAAGTGGTGAAAAAGGTGATGATGACGAGCGAAACAATGCTTTTCATTCTTTTTTGATTTAAGGTTTAATGACCCGGCAAAGTAAATAGAAAATGATGATGTATTAATTTATTAAATGATATATTTAGGCTGACATACCCGTATCCTGATGATCAAAAATCAATTTGTTTCTTTTTTGCCATTTTGGGAAGTCTGTATCAATTTCCTCCTGTGGTTATGCTTTTTTATGAGGTGGCAGCATGAGCTGCCCATCCGGTTTGTAATATGGAGAATGGACATACCTTCGCATTAAATTTACAAGACTATGAAACTTTTATCTTTCGTATTGTCCGGCATGCTGTTATTCAGCGCCTGTAGCACCCATAAAAATACTGTTACCCAGACCAGTCAGGCTGATGAAAGCGAAAATGCGCTTGTGGGTACCCGGTGGAAGCTGATAGAGCTGTACGGTAAGCCCGTTGCTGACAAAATAAACGATAAGGAACCTTTCCTGCAGCTCCTGGAAACCGACAGTCTTTATTCCGCGTCCGGAGGATGTAACGGCATAGGCGGAACGTTCACACTTGCCGGCCATGGCAGGATACAATTTTCGCAGGGCAGGGCAACGATGATGGCTTGTGAAAACATGGAGGTAGAAGCAGAATTGACCAATGTGCTGACTACTGCAGATAATTATACCATCAGCGGTAAGACCTTATCTTTGAACAAAGCCCGGATGGCACCTCTGGCACGCTTTGAGGCTGTTAAGCAGCCATAACGCTTAAAAAATACAGGTTGTTTATTATCCTGCCAATATTTTCCGGCAGGCAGGCAGTTATGTTTTGCTCAATACCTGCTTTCAGAACTGCAAGAGCCTAAATACACTCCATTTTTTCCCGGGCTTTTAAAGTTGTATATTTAGTATATTAATACCTGTCGTAAAATGACAGCTTATTAAATCAGGCATAATGAAAAATATCCTTTATATCTCATGTTTTTTATTGGTCACAATGGCAGTAATGGCATTGATGAAAGCCGGGCAAGAACGGCCGGCTCCGGCACTGCAAATGCGTGATATAATGGGTTGTGCTCCTGCGCCGGACGGAGCTGTGAAATTGAAGGACAATGGAAAGTTCATTTCAGTATTGCCGGGATGGGGCAGCCACGGGTATGATATAAGCACGGGAAACGATAGCGCCCGCTTTTACTTCAACCAGGGGCTGACCATGTATTACGGTTATCACATGAAGGAGGCCCTGGCATCATTTAAAGAAGCAACGCGCTTTGATACAACCTGTGCCATGTTGTATTGGGGACAGGCGCTGGCGATGGGACCAACCTATAACGGCGGGTATGCATACAGCATGAGCAGGGAAGTGCCGGCATTGATAGAACGGATGAATCAATATGCAGGAACGGCTACCGGGAAGGAAAAGGAACTGATAGCGGTGATGAATACAAGGTATGACGTCCATGATCTTTCAGACGGCAAACGTAAGCAACTGAACCTGGACTATGCAAATGCCATGCAGTTGCTTAACACCAGGTATCCCGGAGATACAGAAATACTGTCTTTATATATTGATGCCATGATGCTGGCACACCCCTGGGATTTCTGGAACAACGATGGTACGCCTAAATCATGGACACCTGAGCTGGTACAGCTTTGCGAATCGGTTTTACAGAAAGATCCGCAGCATCCTGCAGGACTACATTATTATATACATCTTACTGAAGCTTCCCGTAAGCCTGAAGTGGCGCTTCCGGCGGCCGATTCCCTTCGTGTGCTTTTTCCCGGAATAGCGCATATGGTGCATATGTCGAGCCATCAGTACGAAAGGATAGGTCATTTTGAAAAGGGTGTTCAGGTGAATGACCAGGCCGGGCGGAGCCTGGAAGAATATGCAAGGTTGGAAAAAGAGCTGAGCCTGATGACGCGCAGCAGCCATTACTATGCTGTGGGCACCTATTGTGCCATGAGCGGTGCGATGTACGAAGAGGCTATGCGCAAAGCGAATATGATCCGTGAGGTGGTAGATCCATCCCACGATAATACCTATGAACAGTATTTGTACATGTTCCCGGTTTTGACAAAAGTGCGGATGGGCAAATGGCAGGAGATACTGGATGATACTACCGTTATACCCGGGGACTGGACCTATGCGAACATCCTGGATAATTTTTCGAAAGGCATGGCGTATGCAAAAACCGGTAGCTCCCGTAAAGCGGAGAAATGCCTGAAAGTGCTGAAACAACTGGCGACGGATGTTATTTTGAAAAAACGTTTTGTACCACACATGAGCAGTCCGTATGAATGTACCGTCATTGCGGAGAACCTGTTAAGCGCCAACATCAGCTTTGCAAAAGGCAAGCGGGAGGCAGCTGTAAAGGCTGCAGAAGCGGCAATAGCGGCTGAAGATAAGCTGATCTATACCGAACCTAAATTATGGATGCTGCCGGCGCGGCAATACCTGGGGGCATTTCTGCTGCAGATGAACCGCGCTGCAGATGCCGAAATAGCTTACCGGGAAGACCTGCAGTGGAATCCGGGTCACGGCTGGTCTTTGCTGGGACTGCACCAGGCGCTTCAGCAACAGAAAAAATATGATGAGCTGGAGCGCGTAAAGCAGCAATACGAGTTATCCTTTTCCGGTGCATCGGTATTCCCGTCTGCTTCAGCTTATTAGCCGCTGGAAACGGCGAAGAACATAGTAAGGGCCCGGAGTTGGAAACGCCGGGCAGCAATAGGTATCACTGATCGATCCAACCTGCATTAGAGCTGCACGTGAGGACACGTGCAGGGGCGACGGGTCACCCGGCTGCGTGTCTTCACGCGACTTTCTAATTACTGGTGCAAGTCTGCATTGTTCGTTTCCGGTGCACCGGAATTTCCATCTTCTTCAGCGTATCAGCCGTTGTAAACGGTGAAGAACATAATGGGCCCGGAGTTGGAAACGCCGGGCAGCATACAGCATAAATAGCATAATTACTTAAACCTGTAAAACCTTACCCAGTCTATTTCCATTTCCACAGGCAGGTCAGCCGGATCAACCTGGCCTACCCAACTGCCCCCCAGTTGCATATCCAGCAACAGGTAGTGATCTCCGTCGGCATAGGGGAACTGTTCCTCCTTGTCGGTTTTTATCCTGGGATAAGCAAATGTCCTCCTGTTGTTTACATAAAACACCACACTGTCTTTATATTTTTCTACAGCATAGGTATTGAATTCCCCGGGGTTGATAGGAGCCGTTCCGCCCTGCTTCGGATTGTCTTTGATATTGAGGGTGATGGTGTAGGTTGAGTGAACGGTCTGGTATATGATGCTGTCATAGTTCAGGTGCTCCATAATGTCTATTTCACCGCCACCGGGATATTTTTTACCCTGTCCCAGCAGCCAGAATGCCGGCCAGGCGCCTGTGGCGTTACCCAGCTTCGCCCTGATTTCCAGCCGTCCCAAACCAAATCCTACTTTATCCATGGTTTGCACTCCCCCGGTCAGGAACCTGGATGTATCATCAGCCACGGTGGTATTGTTGATGCCTCTTAGTATCAGCTTGCCGTCCCGCATGGCATAACAGCTGTCAAAATCACTCATATGCCGGTTCCAGTCTGAGCGTCCGCGGGGTATCTTTGACCAACGGGTTGTGTCAAAAGTTGCCTGGTCGAAGTTTTCCTCCCATGTGGGTACACGTGTCTGTATCTTCCTGGTGCCGGCACAGCCGCTAAGGATAACCGTTAACAATAAGGCGCCGGTGAGTTGTTTGACTATCATAATGAATTGTAATTAGATTTATAGAATCCTATTTAAGCCGCAGCGCTGCTATTACAGGCATATGATCGGAGGCCTCTTTATTCTGTACTACCCTGTGTGATACTACGGTAAAGGATGCCTTTTTTTTAAAAGCGATGTAATCAATAGCGCCGCTTTCCTTCTCTTCATCAAATGTATCCGGGCAATTGCTGCAGGTACGCACAAAATCCTGGTCAAGGGTGGTTATGACCTCGCTTTTTTCTTCTGCATTAAGATCGCCGGCTACAATAAAAGGTAAAGACATTTCATCCGCTATGCGGTTGATCTCCTTTATCTGTAGCAGCCTGCTTGCCGGATTATAGGCCTCCAGGTGCGTACTGCCGAACCGGAAAGCGCTTCCGTCAGGTAAGGTAACCGTACTTGTTGCCAGTATCCGGGGTTCATCCTTCTGTGGATTGTCTGAAGGAAGGGGATATGTCCGGGTATCGGATAGGGGATACCGTGATAATATGAGCAGGCCATACTGACCGCCGTCGAAATCCATGGCCCTGGCGAAATAGAAGGATGGATAACCGGCTTTTTGAGCCAGCAATGCCGCCTGGTTAATACCGCCCGAGCGACCGGTGTTTACATCTACTTCCTGCACGGCCACCACATCTGCCTGCTCCTTTTTAATGACCGCAGCAATGGCGTCCACGTCAATGACCCCGGGCTTGCCGGGTGGGTTGCAATGATGCACGTTGTAGGTCATTACCGTCAGGATATCTTTGTTCTTACCCCTGGACGGTGCGCTTTTATTGGAGCAGGAAAACAAAAAAGCAAAAACTGCCAGCAACCATATCCTATTCCTGTATTTCATATGCGATCAATATTTAGTCAGGTACAATATTATTCGTTTAGCAGCGGCTTTGCGAGGTCTACCATTTGCTGAGCAGATGCCTTTGCCAGTTGCTCTATCTTGAATGCTTTCAGCGCTTCTTCCAGTTTGTTGAGCTTTGCAGTTTCATTATTCTTTGCATACTCGCTGAGCAGCAGGTTTATCTTCTCAAAATCCTGCACACCTTCGATCAGTTTCTCAAAACGGATAGATGTCAGCGGGCCGGGATATACCTGGTAGGTATCGCCGGCGGGCCAAGCTGTGAAGCGTGTATCCTTCAGGGGATCGGCTGTCCAGCTGTTATATGCCCAGCGGAGAAATCCGTCCATCCCGGTAGCCGCTGTGTACCATCCTGCCCATACGGATTCATCCGGGGGTGAAAAAGAGAACATATTGGGATATTTTTCTGTGCAGCAGGTGTACCAGGTGCTGGCTTTTCCTGATTGTTTCCGGGCCTGTAGCACACTGTCGGGAAATACCCAGCGGGAGGCTACACAATAATCGAAAATGTCATTTTCTATTTCCGGGTGATAATCTCCTGCAAGGGATATCTTCCAGCCGGGATCGATGGTTTTCAGTAATTCAATAACTGATACCATTGCCTCCATAGGGCGTTCGTCCATTGCAATGGTAGCGATGTCAAACCAGCCTTTTTTCTTTAAGTGAGCTGTAAAATCCACCAGCATGGTACGCCAGAAATCGTTGTATCCCGGTGTGCCTATGGCACCGGTAAATACGGTATCCCTGCCCAATGCTTCGTCATAATACTGAAATGCTATTTTCCATGGAACCATGCTGTAGCAGTTGATTCTTTCGGTGATGCCGCAGCTCATTACAAAGGAGATGTATTTGTCAAACAGCGTATAGTCAAAGGCCCAGTTGCCGTCCCGTTTTTTTGTCCATTGTATCAGGCTGGGATAATCATCATAGGTCTGGTGCCCCCAGGGCTCATTCACAATACCTGCAGTAATGGTTTTTTGCCCGGCATCGGCCAGCATGGTATAATATTCCCGCATCAGGTTAAAATGTTTATTGCTCCACAACGGAACATTATGCACCCGCGCCACGGCTGCCGGATGCTGCCAGTAATCCAGGCGGAATTTCCAGTCTTTAGGTGCAGGCAAGGTCTTTTCGATAACGGTTAATGATACCTGCAGTTCATATTTTTTACCTGCATTTACGGTCACGGTGCCTTTATAATTTCCCGCTTTTGCGTTTGCCGGTACTTTAATGCTCAGCCATACCGGCTGTGTATTGTTTTTGGCAATATTCACCGATGTAATGCCTGTATTGATCAGGTCGGCTACCATTGATGAATCGAAATCTTCGGGTTTCCGGTAACCGCAGCCATCCCGGAACTCATCTGTCATCACATATGCTACAAAGCCTGTCCGGATATGATCGCGGCTGATAACATTCCCATGTTCATCTTTCAGGTCGCCTGTTGTAACAGATACATTATGGATGCCTGTTTTAGTATATGCTACGATCTGGGTATGCACTTTTTCGTTTTTCCATGCTTTCACCCGCCAGGTGCTGGTGGGGGTGATTTCCGGCGGAAGCTGTTGGGGGTAACGCACGCTGCCTGAGGCAAAGCTTACTACCGTGCCTGCTGCCATTTTGTTCCAACGGGCATTTTGCTCTGCGGCGCTCAGCCTGGGAGGTTTTTGTAATGCCAGGCTTACATCCTGCTGTGAGAAAGCGCTGAAAACTGATAAAACAAAAACAAGAGATAGATAATGCTTCATTTTGGGGTGTTTAAGATTTGTGTTGATGCTGACCCGTTTATTGTTCAGATAAATTATTAATCATGAAAAACAATATTGTAAGGAATACGGATTCTTCCAACAATATTATTTCACTTGTATGATGTTGTCTCGCAATTTCGGCTTTTTTCACTATTTGTTACCATTATAACCGGGGAATAAACAGCGAAAAATGATAAGAAACATGTTGTTGTAAATATCAATCGTTTGCGTTCATGGCAGGCTGTTATATATTTATATTCGTTTCCATAGTTTCATAAAAAGATAAACTGCTTTGTTATCTTAAGTTGAGCATAAATTACTAATTTGCTGAGGCATGCCAAACGAATTGCAGATACAGTACTGGATAGAGCGGGTAGCGTTATTTAACGATGAAGCTGCGTATGAGAATATGTATTTTCATTATAGTGACGCTTTACTGGACCTTGCTGTTTGTTTTGTAAAAGAGGAAGCTGTTGCGGAGGAGATCGTATCGGATGCCTTCGTGAACCTGTGGCGTAACCGTAACCGGCTACCCGAAATAGATAACCTGAAAGTGTATCTCTATGTTTCCGTAAAAAATCTTTGTATCAGGCATCTTACCCGGAACAGGCAGGTGGCGGACCTGGATTTAAATGACCTGCACCTGGAAACAGTGGCGGCTACGACGCAAAGCCCTGAAGACCTGATGGTATCCAAGGAGGTGTTGAACCATATGCACAGGGCAGTTGAAAGCTTACCTCCCAAATGCAGGCTTATATTCAAGCTGGTGCGGGAAGACGGTCTGAAATATAAAGAGATTGCCAGCATACTGAATATTTCCGTCAAAACCATTGATGCACAGATGGCTATTGCTGCAAAAAAGATCACCCGGTCTTTATCATTTCTGCTAAAAAAATAATTTCATTTTCTTTTAGGGGATTTTTTCTGATAACGGATCCTTAGGTATGTATATCTGGAGGATCGTATGACAAATAACCATATCTGGCATTTAATTTCAAGAAAACTCTCGGGAGAGGCCACGCTGGAAGAGTTGCGTGAGCTGGAGCAATTGCTGAATGATGATCCTGAAACAGCCTATCAAATAGAATTATATACCAGCTTTTTTGAGCACCCCGTTCGCAGCCAGCGCAGCCACGACCAGAAAGCTGCTTCCTGGAATAACCTGCAATCCCGGTTAACAAAAGAATTCCCGGAAGAATTTGGGAACACATATGCAGACAAGCCCCGGCACCGTATAACGCCGTTATTCAAAAAATGGATGGGTATAGCTGCAGGTATCCTGGTGATCGCTACGGTTACCTTATTTATGCTGTTACCCCGTGATCCAAAACAGGACCAGCCGTTGTCTGAACGCCTGAAAAACACCAATGAAATGAATACGATGCCCGGTACCAGGTCAAAAACGGTGCTGCCGGACGGAACAGTTGTATGGCTGAACAGCGACAGCCGTATAACGTACAATGCCAATTTTGGTGAAACCAAAAGAGAAGTGATCTTAACCGGTGAAGCTTTTTTTGATGTGGCCCATAATGAGCAGGTGCCAATGGTAGTGCATGCCAAAAATGTGAATATATGGGTAAAGGGAACTGCATTTAATGTAAGGAGTTACCCGGAGAGCAACCGGGTAGAGACTTCCCTGATCCGTGGATTGGTAGAGCTGACAACCAATACCGATCCGGAAAGAAAGATCATGCTGAAGCCCAATGAAAAGATCGTGTTTGATATGCCCGGTCCCGTCATAACCAGCGATACTATTCCGGATAACACCAACACGGACCCCGTTACCTACAAACCAAACCTGTACCATATCAAGCAACTGGATGGCAGCCGTTATAATATCATTCCTGAAATTTCATGGACACAAAACGAGCTTGTTTTTGACAACGAAGCTTTTACCGATGTGATCAGCAAAATGGAAAAATGGTATAACGTAGAAATAATCCTGGAAAATAAAGAGCTGGCGAACAAGAACTTTTCAGGCGCTTTTAAAAAAGAAGATATCACGACTGCGCTGCAGGGGCTGCAATTCACCAATAGCTTTCAATTTGAAATAAAAGGAAATACCGTATTTATTAAATAACCCTAAACAACAAATACTTATGGCTTGACAAATATTCTATTGATGATATAACAAAGAAAAAGAGAGATGCCGTCACATCCCTCTTTGAATACTTAGCGTAAAACAGGTATCACTTTCCCTGGCAGGTAGCGTGTACCTATCTTTTAAACTTAAGACTAATAAAATTATGAAAAAACTGGTTATCTCCCCATCGGCGGGGGGTACTTCTGCAAAATTTCTTAAACTGCTTGCTATCATGAAATTAACTGCAATATTTTTAATTGTAGTGTGTCTTCAGGCTTCTGCAACAGGATATACACAGAGCGATATCAGCATTTCTGTAAAGAATGTAGAGCTGAAAAAGCTATTTAATCTTATTCAAAAACAAACTGACTACAGGTTCCTTTATGAAGATGCCCAGCTTCCGAAGGAGGCGAGGATCAACCTGGATGTAAAAAAAGCATCCATACAAACGGTGCTTAATACGGTGCTCAGCAATACGACGCTGCGGTACCGTATTATTAATTCCAACCTCGTGGTATTGAGCGCCGCTTCCAAGGAGTTCAACAGTCATGTTGTAAAAGGAAAAATTACAGACGAGAACGGGCAGCCTTTACAAGGCGTCAGCATTCGTATAAAAGGCAGCACAGCCGGTGTATATACCGGCGCCGACGGATCATTTTCCATCGAGGTGCCCGAGAACAGTGTGCTGGAAATTTCGTTCATCGGTTATACTACACAGGAAGTTGCTGTAAGTAAAGATGAAACCATCAGCTTACAAATGGTACCCACTGAAAGCAGCATGGATGAAGTAGTGGTAATAGGATATGGTACTGTCAGGAAAAGGGATCTTACGGGTGCAGTGGCTTCCGTATCAGGTAAAGACCTGCAGGCGAATGTAGCAAAAAGTGCTGCCGGAGCGCTGCAGGGGCGTATTGCCGGCGTTACCGTATCTAACATGGGTGGGCAGCCGGGTGCAGGCATGAGCATTAATATCCGCGGACTGAGCTCCCTGGGCTCCAATACACCGCTGTACGTCATAGATGGAGTATATAGCGATATCAGCCTGATCGATCCTGTAGATATTGCTTCTATAGAAGTGTTGAAAGATGCGTCAGCCGCCGCTATTTATGGTTCGCGGGCCGCCAATGGCGTTGTGCTGATAACAACCAAAGGCGGACGCAAATCTTCTCCTGCCGTGATCAGCCTGAATGCTTATACAGGTGTGCAATCTGTCACCAAAAAGCTGGGTGTAATGGATGCGCAGCAGTGGAAGAATATCATGAAAGAGTCAGGTTATCTTCCCCAGGAAGCATTGAATTACCAGGGGAACGGAACCAACTGGCAGGATGAAATATACCGTAGTGCCCCCGTTAGTAAAATAAACCTGGACGTATCCGGTGGCGGCGACCGCTCTACCTATAGCCTGTCGGCGGGTTATATCGACCAGAAGGGTATCTTGTTGAATACAGGATATAAAGCTTTTAATATACGGGCCAAAAACACTTTCGGTTTCTTCAATAACCACTTCCGTGTGGGAAATACGTTATTGTTGAGATCGGGCGACCGGCAGAATACCGATTTTACAATTACAGATGCGCTGCGCCAAAACCCTATGATCCCTGTGCTTGACCCGGATCAGTTAGGCGGGTATGCGCCTTTTGCCCCCTGGATGAAGAACCTGGATAACCCTGTTGGTTACCTTAAGCTGCACAACTCCCGTACATACCAAACCGATGTGCTGGTAAATGCATTTGCAGAAGTGGACCTGGGTATAAAAGGGTTGAAATATAAATTCAATTTGGGTATTAACAGGACCAATGGCCGGGACTATTATTACAACGATGCTTATAATTTCGGCTCAGGCATTGTTAAATCTTATCTCTCGGAAAGCGCCTTCTTCAATAACCAGTGGTTGGCCGAGAATACGCTTCACTACGATAACAGCTTTGACAAGCATACCATTTCGCTTTTGGCAGGTTATTCCGCTCAGAGCAATTCCAACCGTGGATTTGGCGCCAGCCGCAGGGATATTCCTTTTGGTACCAATGCCATCAACGCAGGGTCTCCCACCGAGCAAAATACCACCGGCGGGCTACAGGAATCATCTTTGGTTTCTATGTTCTCAAGGTTGATGTACAGTTATGATTCCCGTTACCTGCTTACCGCTTCGGTGCGCCGGGACGGATCTTCCCGCTTTGCTCCCGGACATCGTTATGGTGTATTCCCTTCTATCGCAGCCGGCTGGAATATTGCAAATGAAAGCTTTTTTGAACCGGTGAAAGAGGACATCAATGAGCTGAAGCTACGTGCAAGCTGGGGTAAGCTGGGCAACCAGGAGATCGGTAATTATCCTACCCAAAGCACTGTTACCAGCGGTATTAATTACCTGCAGGGTGTTGCGGGCAGCCAGATCTGGTGGCAGGGTGCAAGTACCGGCGTTAACTGGGTTTCTCCCACAAACCTGACCTGGGAAGAGACCCGCACCAGCAACATCGGTCTGGATGCAGCTTTTATCAACAATACCTTATCAGTAAGTGCCGACTACTATGTAAGGGAAACACGTAATATCCTCTTAGGCATCAATATGCCCCCGTCTGCGGGTTTGGGCGGTACGCCCACCATGAATGCGGGTACTATTGAAAACAAAGGATTTGAATTACTCGTTAACTATCGCAATACCATTGGAAAGGTCAGCTATAATATTGGTGCAAATGCTTCTACCGTAAAGAACAGGGTAAAAGCGGTAACCGTGGGCAATATACAGGAGTTCGGCGGCTATAATCCACAGGGTGAAGGCACTATTACCTGGGCAAAAGTCGGTTATCCTATCGGTGGATTCTGGGTAATCAGAACAGACGGTCTTTTCCAGTCTGATGCGGAAGTTCAGGGGCATAAAACTTCAGGAGGAAATGTAATACAGCCAAACGCTGAAGCAGGAGATGTGAGATTTGTTGATTTTAACGGCGACGGTAAAATATCGGAGGACGACCGCCAGTACGTGGGCAGTCCGTTCCCCAAGCTGGCTTACGGCATCAGGGGAGGTATTGAATATAAAGGTTTTGATTTCACCTTTTTCTTCGACGGGATGTATGGCAACAAGATCTATAATTATACCCGTGCAAGAATGGAATCAACCAACGAGATCATCAATTTCTCTACCAGCCTGCTGAACGCGTGGACACCTGCTAATACCAATACCGGCATTCCACGCTTTACTGCACAGGATCCTAATATCAACTATCGCCGTGTAAGCGAACGCTGGATCGAAGATGGTGCTTTCTTCCGCCTGAGAACACTCGAATTGGGATATACCCTTCAGAAATCCTTGAGAAGCAAGGCGGCTATCAGGTCCGGAAGAATTTATCTGGCAGGAGAGAACCTCTTTACACTAACCAGGTATAAAGGATATACACCTGACCTGGGGCAAAATAACGGGCAGAATGGCGGAGGTTCCGGTACATTGACTGCAGGAACGGATCATGGACGTTTCCCGCTGGCCCGTACCGTTATTATTGGCTTGCAGATCAGCTTTTAACCGGGTAACAGGTTCTTTCCATCATAACTCATCTTATTTAAAACGAAATAAATGAAAACGCATATAAAAAAGATGTCCGTTATTGCTGTAGCTGCGCTGCTGCTGGGCGGATGTAAAGAAGATTTTTTAGATAAAATAAACCCCAACCAGCCGGTAGAGCAAACCTTCTGGACCACAGAAGAAAATGCGCAGGCTGCGATCCCTACGATCTATTCTCCCATCCGCGGACAGATGTACGGTTATTATGGCGGGTACACCGGCTGGCATACTATGAACCGTGCGGACGATGTTTGGTTCATATTGGGTGAGGAGGCGCATAACTGGCAGCCTGCCAGCTTTACCAATACGCCCAATACTTCGGAAAGTGATTTCGGAAGGCTCTACAATGGGGTGAACCGCGCCAATGTATTCCTGAAGAATATTGTGAACGTGCAGATGAATGAAAATAAAAAGAATGAGCTGATCGGCGAAGCAAGCTTTTTAAGAGGACTCTATTATTTTTTACTGGTGTCTAATTTCGGGGATGTGCCGCTGAGGCTGATCCCTGCCGGCGATGATCCCGATGGCATAATGAAAGGTTCCTCACCGGAAGCAGATGTATGGAGCCAGGTGATAGAAGACTTTACAACGGCAAAAAATAGCCTGCCGGTAGAAAGAACACCGGCAGAGGCAGGAAGAGCCACTAAGGGCGCTGCCATAGCTTTCCTGGGTAAGGCGCTGGCATATACCCAACGGTATGAGCAGGCGGAAACAGAACTGGCAGCATTGCTGAAAGCGCCTTATACGTATGACCTGGTGAACAATTATGACGACAATTTCAATGAGAACACAGAATTGAATGTGGAATCCGTTTTTGAATTGTTATATGATGGAAAATTCGGATCAGGCTCCTGGGGCTCTGAGTCGGCAACATCCACACAGGGTTTTGTGATCCCCAATTTTGCAGGATCTGCCGGTACCGGCGGATGGTTCAAATGGCTGCCCAGCGCATCCATCGTAAGGGATTTTATTGCGGAAGAACGTCCTGCAGGCGCTGATACCCGTTTCGACAAAAGAATGTACACCAGCTTTTTCTGGAAACATTCTGATTACGGCGATGCAGCTCCTGACGGTAAATGGTTTGGCGACCAGACTTTTGATGTAATGTGGGAGAATGCAGAAGGCAAACGCCAGCGTGGAGAGCCGGATTTCCCGGTCATCAGCGGCAAGCCCGGACGTTTTCTGATCAAGAAGTTCACCAACTTTTACAAGAACACACCGGATGCCAACAGCATGTACGATCAGGCCAATCAAAATAACAACCTTCGTATGATGCGTTTTGCTGAGGTGCTGTTATTGCATGCGGAAGCCTGCATCAAGAACGGCAACCTGGGCGACGCGGAGGCAGACCTGGATCGCATCAGGAGCCGCGCCGGACTGGCAAAGAAAACCTGGGGCAGTGCCGATGAAATGATGGCGGAAGTGGTGAAGCAGAACGAGCTGGAATTTTTCTTTGAAGGTCACCGGTTTTTCGATTTGAAACGTTGGTATCCTTATGCCCAGATGAAGCAAATATTTACAGATAATAAGAAACAGGGCGCTGAAAATTTCCAGCAAAAACATTATTATCTCCCTATTCCCCAATCTGAGATCAATGCTAATTCTGTGATTGAACAACACCCGTTATGGCGTTAGTGATGAGATGGCATATATGTGTAAAGTTACCGGGCCTGCTGTTAGGCGGCCTGGTGGCTTTATTGCTTTCATGCACGGGAAAAAACAGGGATATTACAATTGATGTCACATCCAGGCAGTCATTGCAGGGCATGGTCGATAGCGGTGAGCTATTGAACAGTGTATCGGAAGATGCCGGTGATTACCTGTTCAACTTTGAAACAACAACATTACGGGTCGGGAGGGCTGAGATCACGGATATTACGCCTGAGCCGGCTTCCTGGAAAACGGTCTTGACCTTCAGGGACGGTTCGAAACTGACCGTACCATCCAAAGGAACTTCTTTGGATTTTATGGTAGAGCGGGTGCAACCCGATCCGTCGGGTTATAATCCGTTGGCGGCGATGGCGGAAATAAAGCTGCCCACTTACGGACGTGTACGTGTGACTGTGCATGGAAAAAATGGCGAAGGCGGAACAATTTCGCATTTATGCCACATGCAAACCATAAGGCAAAGTGTTCCCGTGTTCGGTTTATACCCCGACCATGATAATATAGTTGATTTTACGTTTACAGATAAGGATGGCGGGGAACGTGGTAAGGCAACAGTGCATATCCGTACAGAACCCTTACCGGTACAGGATTTTCCCCAGGTACAGATTGCAATGGCACAACCTGCAAGAATGGAACCCGGGGTGAACCTGGTAAGCTACCCGGGTATGAGTGAGCTGGATCTGTCCATACCGTACATGGTAGATCATGAGGGCGAGATACGTTGGATATTGTTGTTAAAAGCATCACCGGAGCTGGAGAAATTTTCAGCATCCATTGGTTTAAAACGTACCAAAAAAGGAACTTTTATTTCCGGTGACCAGGCGCTGCACCGGATAGTGGAAATAGACATGTTTGGTAACCTGCTGCGCCAGTGGGATCTTCAAAAGTCCGGTTACTCCTTCCATCATGAGATTACAGAAGCAGCCAATGGCAACTTTTTGATCACCGTATCCAGGTCGGATGCCCACCTGAAGAACGGACAGCCACGCATAAACGATTTTATCATAGAGCTGGAGCCCAACAGCGGGTCGGTCGTAAAAGAGTGGGACCTTGCCGGTATGCTGGATACATCCCGTTATGTAAAGCCAGACGGGATCACGCCCCCGCAGTTCTCACAAAACCCTACCAATTGGGCGCACAATAACGCCATTACAGAAACAGGCGACAACCTGTTGGCCACCATGCGTTACCAGGGTATTGTCAGCTTTGCACCAGCGGGTAATGTACGCTGGATCATTTCCCCGCATAAGCATTGGAGCGAAAGCTACCGCCCTTTTTTGCTGAACCCGGTTGATGAGAAAGGTAACCTGCTCACAGACCCGGCTGTACTGGATGGCGACGCTGCTACTGCTGATTTTGACTGGTCCTGGGGACCACATACCCCCGTTGCTTTATCCGGTGGTAATATACTGGTATTCGACAACGGGTACAATCGCCATTGGATCTCCAATGCGCTGAACAGCACAGGCAATTACAGCCGCATAGTGGAATATAAAATAGATGAGTCAAAAAGAACGGTGCAGCAGGTATGGGCTTATGGCAGGGAAAGAGGAAAAGATTGTTTTTCGCAGGCTTTGTCAGGTGTGCAATACCTCCGCCAAACGGGCCATGTGATGTTTTGTCCGGGTATGGGTGTTCCCACGGCAAAAGGTTTTGGAGGACGTGTTGTGGAAATAGATCCTATCACCAGGGAAGTTGTTTTTGAGATGGAGATCACCGCATCCAGCAATACGGCTTTTCACCGTGTTACCAGGATGTTGGTATACCCCGAAAATATATAGAACATCCAGTGCGGTCCAGACCCCCTTGTATCATTCCGGTGGGCGGGATTGTGTTATCATTGGCTGAGCCGATCTCACTATCCGCCGGTGCAGGAGGTGTCGGGGCGCACAAACGGATATGCAGATTTCTCAGAGCCTGGGTTGGATAGAAAGTGTTGGCATCACAGAGAGGGATGTATTACATTCAACGTCGCTTCAAAAGATCCCCGCTATTCCCGGGAATATCAGTATAATCCAGCGGAAAATAATTTGCTGCAGCAATCTGCATTTGAGTTGCGCGCGGAGACATATGGAGAGGCAAACGGGTCGCGCGGTTGCGTGTTTTTACGCAACTTTCACACGGCACTGGTTCCTGGGAGCTTATTCTGCAGGATTATGGCCAGCGTATGGAGGATCTGCGCCCGGGTGAACGGTTGTTGAGGCGGGGAGAAGGTATGCTCAATGCTTGCAGAGGTAGATTTTCTTTACCGCCAGATAAGCGAGCCGCTGCAGGGGATACCATTGACGTTATCGCCTGGCTTTTTCAGCCATATTGCACCGCTGTTTTTGTCATCAAGATTATACAGCTTACCATCCGCAGGAATGATGATGATATAACCATATTTCCCCCCCGTGGCTGCCACCCATCCGCCATCCGGATAATTATGATCGCTCCAGGGAGTACCCCTTTGGGTTGCTCCGGTAAAAGCGATATATTTTCCGTCGGGTGAGAAAACGGGTTTGCGCTCTCCGTCATAGTCTATTACATTGGAGGTTTCCGCCGTTGTGATCTGCTGTAAGCCGCTGCCGTCGATGTTGCACATCCACAGGTGCTTGTTCCTGCGAAATGCAATTTTGGTTCCCTGCGGATTCACCGTTACAAAGCTGCTGCCGTTCTCCATTGTCAGGATATGGTTGGCCGAAACGTATTCATCTTCCGGCGAGCTTTGATACAAGTTGTTCAATATTCTGAAATAAAGCTTGTTATCTGCTGTCCATACCGGTATGCCATAGTCCAGAAGGCTTACCCCATCCACTTTCCAGCCGCTGATAATTTCTTTTTCATCCACCCCAACGATAGCCACGGGCAGATCTGAAAAGTGTTGTGCATCCACTGCTACATATTTTTCGTTGGGTGAAATATGACCGTATACATCAGAAATATCTTCCCATTCAAACGAGAAATCTGTTATATTGTTTCCGCTTTGTACTTCGCTGTAAGTAATGTTATCTGTCTTGTTACGGAGCACAATGCGTCTTTCATCAAAATTGAAAGTCCCTTCCACATCCATCGTAAGCATTATTTTCCTGTTGTCCCAGGATATGTCAAAGGCATCAAAACGCGAGGAAGCCGACCCCATTTTCATCATTTCTTCCACATACCTGTTCGCGCTTAATTCGTAGTATCCCGCACTTCCGGCAAAAAACCAATAGAGCGTACCGGGAAGATTCTTTAAGGAGGAATGGTTTCCTGTATCTTTCCCCTTATCACAGGCCGCAATC
>Ga0222429_100536_pt1 | contig 25402 bp, 22 predicted proteins | sample 1B50Ametagenome_FD_182475 | JGI IMG/M metagenome (GOLD analysis project Ga0222429, IMG submission 182475) | Enriched microbial communities from leaf-cutter ant dump, University of Wisconsin, Madison, United States - 1B50A (version 2) | ecosystem: Environmental > Terrestrial > Nest > Insects nest...
CAGCCCGAACTCGGGCGCCGAGCGCCGTGCCGCCTCTCCTGCGACGAGGGCGATCTGCGAGCGGATGTGTCGCTCCTGCGCCGCGTAAAGGCCGGCCAGCTGGGTGAGCGCGTCGTCGGAGACGCTGCGCATGCGGTCGGCGTCGGCCGCGGACGACATGATGAGCGAGAGCGCGCTCAGCTGGTCGAGCACGAGGTCCGGCAACTCTGCCGCCGTTAGTGCCGCATCCGCCAGCGCCGGATCCGCCAGCACAGCATCCGCATCCGCCGCCCACGACGCATCCGCCACCGCAGCATCCCACGACGCATCCGCCACCGCAGCATCCGCCAGCGCGGCATCCGCCACCGCAGCATCCGCCCACGACGCATCCGCCGCACCAGCACCCGCAACATCCGCACGGGCATGCGAGCCCGCAGCGCGGGTCTCGAACACAGGTGCGGAAGTGGTCATGCATCAAGCCTGCCACGTTCCGCAGCTACGTTCTAGAGGTAGTCGTGGATCCGTCAGAAACTCACGCCCCCCGCCGCTGTGGAGGAGCAGCAGCCGCCCCGAGCCAACCCAACCCGAGCCGCCCCGAGCCACCCCCCGCGCGTCACCCCCGCGAGATCACCCGCAGGTACTCCCCCTCGAGCGCGTCGACGGCCTGCAGCGTCTCGAGCGTGAGCTCGGGCGCGACTCCCCGCTCTGCGTGGGCGTAGCGGATGAGCCCCCGCAGCACCGCGGGCACGCCGGCGAGGTACGCGTGGCCGGCGATCACCGTCTGCGGCACGTGGTCGAGCAGCACGCTCTCGACGGCGGCGGGCGACCACCGCAGCGGGTCGCCGGGGTGGGTTCCGGCGATGATGCGCATGAGGGTGTCGGCAATGCCGGCCACGTCTTCTTCTCGCACCGCCCCGTCGAGCGTGCGCGCGTGGGCGGATGCGACGAACCGTTCGCGGGGTGTGGGGATGTCGATCTGGTGCCATGCGGCGCCTTGGTAGCCGGTTCCGCCTGCGGGCATGAGCCTGACGACCCATTCGGCGAGTGCCCGCATCTTGGGCCAGGTGTCGGTTTCGACGGCCGGGTATGTCATGCGTGCGGTGTGGATCGCCTGGTGGAGGCGTGCGCGCGCGTCGGCGTTGTCGAGCTGGTGGGGCTGCGCGTGCATGTCGTCGTCGCCTGCGGCGAGGCTGGCGAGCGTCTGGTCGATGCCGTCGTCGACGATGTACGCGTCTCGCACGAGGGTGCCGAGGTTGTGGTCGACGTAGGCGCGCAGCGTCGCGGGTTGGGTGCCACCGAGGGCGAGTTCGATCAGCAGGTGCTCGCCGTCGCCGAGCGTTTCGGTGTACGCGTAGCTGCGGTTGATGCGTGTGGCGTCGATCGTGTGCGCCCAGTCGGGCAGGGGGTGTTCGCGGCTGCGCACGGCGTTGCGGATGCGTCGCCGCAGCAGGTCGTCGCGGCTGAGGGCGGCGAGTGCGAGCAGCAGCGCGTCGGTGTCGGGTTGCCCGGCTTCGAGGTAGCTGTCGATGAGCGTGTCGATGCTGGGCGGTAGGGGGTCGGGCGGGTCGATGTCGTCGTATTCTGACGCGGCGATCATGCTGCTGGCGTAGTGGAGCAGCTGCAGCGCTGTGGGCCGGTTGAGCGCGTCGGCGAGTTGGTCGTTCAGTTCGGGCCCCCTCACCGCACGTACAGGAACACGAGCCCGAGTGCGTTGAACACCGCGTGTGCGACGATCGACGATCCGAGCCGCCGGGTGGTGGCCGCGAGCAGCCCGAATGCGAGCCCCGCGATTCCGGTGGTGACGGCGACGGTGCCCCAGCTGGCGGGCGCGGCGGTGGAGAGGTGCAGCAGCACGAACAGCGGGGTCGATACGAGCACTGAGATGGTGATGCGCGCCGCGCGCCCCCCGCGCACGAGCCCCGACACCGACCGTTGCAGGATGCCGCGGAAGAACAGTTCTTCGACGAGCGGCGCGATCAGCACGGCTCCGATGATGAGCACGGCGAGGTGGGCGGGTGCCGGCATGGTGTGCTGCCCGTCGAGGGTCGCTTCGGGGGTGACGGGGGCGATGCCTTGCACGAGAAAGCGGGTGATGAGCCCGACGAGCAGTCCGATGCCGAGGTCGATCCAGCGGATGCTGAGGCCTGCGTCGCGGCTGAGCGAGTTCTGCCCGTAGCGGATGCCGCCGAGCAGCACGGTGGCGATGAGCGGCAGCCAGATGAGCAGGTAGGCGATCAGCTGGGTGAGCCACGCTTCTTGCCCGAGCCCGGTGATGCGCGGGATGACGAGCAGGCCGATGAGCAGCGCGATGAGGTAGCCGATTCCGGATGCGGTGAGGGCTCCGAAGGGGTCGCGGTAGTGGGTGCGGGGGCGTCGCCTGCGCCTGCTCTGCTCGGCGTCGGTCATGGTGTCAACGTTATCGGAGCGCCCGTCGGGTTTCGGAGCCGCGCGCCCGGTTGCGGTGTTCGGGCTGTGCGTGACGTTAAATGACGAACGCCCCGCCGGTTGGGGCGGGGCGTTCGTGGTGACCTTAGGTGCGCGACTCAGCTCTCGACGAGCTCGACGCGGCGCGAGCGACGCACGGCCGAGACGGCGATGAGGGCGATCACACCGAGTCCGACGACGCCGACGGCACCCCAGAGCATGACCGGGGAGATGTCGGCACCGGTGGCGCCGAGCGCGGCGGTGATGGTGGTGCTGGGCGCGGCACCGCTCTGCGCGCCGACGGCGGCGAGGGTGTAGGTGCCGGTGGCGTTGGCGGGAAGCGTGACGACGACCGAGGCGGCGCCGGAGCCGTTGGCCTGCTTGGTGGCCGTCTTGCTGTCGACCGCGGCGACGGCGGCGAGGGTGGCGCCGGAGGCGTTCTCACCGGTGAGGGTGAAGGTGACGTCTTCGTTCGCGTCGAAGTTGATGAACGTGAAGGTGCCGGATCCGCCGGGCGCGACGCTCGTCGGGCCGCCCTCGAGGTCGGGCGTGTAGTCAGCGGCGACGGCGGCGGACGCGCCACCGACGGCGAGGATGAATGCCGCTGCGATGGCGGTGATGGTCTTCTTCAGCTTCATATTCCTTTTTGCGCCTAGGCGCGCCTTTCTGGGATCGGGCGACACGACCACCCCCCGGATGGTCGCGCACGGTCGAGTCGAGTATGACACAGACTCAGCACGTGAGGGAATGGTGTTGCACCTGAATTGGGGACAGAACGGGCGTGTGGTCTACGGTGAGCGGCCCCTTGATCGGCGCTGCCCCCACAAAGTCGGCCGTCAGCGTGGTGGTTTCGCCCGGGGCGAGCTCCGTGGGGATGACGATCGCCGGCCGCCCCCGGTCGATCGCAGCATGACCGTTTGCTACGGCACCGTCGAGCGTGGCCCCTTGGTTGACCGCGTCAACCGGGCCGTATAGCGCGACGATGGTTTCGATGTTGCCGGGCGGGGTGCCGTACTCCCCTCCCCCGGTGACGTACCAGGGAAGCGACGTCGCGGCATCCGCCGGCGCCGTATTGGTGAGGGTGACGGTGACGCGGTACGTGGGCAGGCCATCGGCGCGGCACATGGCGGATGCGACGGAGATCTCGGTATCGAGGTAGTAGTCCATCTTCGAACCGGTGCCGTCGCTCAGGTAGACGCCGAGGCGCGGGCCGTCGGAATTATCGCTGGGCAGCATGCCCGACAGCGTGGTGCCCTCGACCCACCGTTGGTCGTCCTCGCGCACGTTCCAGATGCGCACGCGCCCTTCGTCGCCGCCGCGCACGAGTGCTTCGACCACAGCCTTGGGGTCGATGCTCGACTCCGTGAGTGCTGAGAACACGGCCTGTGCAGCGGCCGCGAAGAACGCATCCTGTTCACGCGGGTCGGGGTAGCGCGCGTAAGTTTCGCTGAGCAACACGGCAACGGCGTTCTCGCTCGTGAGCGTGATGTCGCCGACGGGCAGCGGCCCAGTTGCCTTGAGCAGGTATGAGAGCAACACCGGGTCGACGGCGACAACCGCGTCGATCGTGCCGCCCATCCGGTCTTCCCACATCGCCCTAGCGAGCTGCCCGCTCGTGTCGAACCAAGGGGTGAGGTTGACGTCTTGGATAAACTCCCCGGTGATTTCACCGTAGAGGGACGCCGTGGCGTCGTCGAGGGGCAGGATCGGTGAGTCGTAGGGCGGGTTGAAGTCGCTTGTCGAGCCCTGTGCGACGAGCTCGATTGCCCCGTTGTCGGCCGTCATCACGGCGAGAGCACCGCTGATCCCACCGGATGCGCGCAGCTCGGCGTTGTTCTGGATGAGCACGAGCGTATTGCGGGGGCCGTCGGCACCAAGCATTGCGGGCAGGAGGTGCGCGGTGCGGTCGATGGCGTCGACGGATGAGGTGACCTCGTCAACGAGGCCGAGCAGTTGGTCGACAGCATCGCGCACCGGACCGGCCGTAGCACTAGCGTCGATCTCGCGCGCCTGTTGACCGGCGGATGCCATAGCCCGGTTCGCCGCCTCGATTCCACCCTGCAAGCTGATTATCGGCGCGAGGTCAATGGCACCGTTCTCGATTGCGAACGAGTCGGGGTCGAACTGCGCGGCAGCGGAGATGAGCGGGTCGAGCCCGTTTCCGGTGAGGGTATCGGCAATCTCGGTGACCTGTCGCACGGCGGTGAGGTTGGCGCCGAGCCATGGCACGTACTCGGTGAGCCGCCAGATAGGGTCGTGGGTCATCGCGGATGCCGTGCGAGCCCGATCCTTCAGGCTCGCGGCGATCGCCTCGGTGTCGGCGCCAGTTCCGTCGAGCACGCTTTCGCTCAGCTCACGCGCCTCCGGAATCGCGCCGGTCAATTGATCCCTCGCGATGAGCCCGCGTACGACGAGCCAGCCACTCCACACGAGCAGTACGCCGATACCGCCGAGCACCACCCAGCGCACCCACGAGGGGGTACGGCGGGTGCGACGGGACAGAGACATTCAGTTCATTCGTGTGAGCTAGGGCATCAACAGATCGGTTCCGGCACAGATCTACACGAGGCTACAGGACCAGCGACACATCTCATCACTCGAGACAGGCATCACCCGCCGCGCCTGGCAGAAGATTCAGTCGGGAGGTCGAGACTGCGCCTCGCGGCGACCTAACCGTTCGCCCGAAGGGGCTGTCGCGTTCCATAGCTGGCCGCTGACTGCCGCCGCCAGTGGGAGATAGAACGCGACTGACCCAGCGATGAACGACCGAAGACTACGTACGAGAAACCATCACGGGACCCGCGGAGGTCGAAGTGGGTCGACAGTGCGCGAAGTGCCTCGTCGCTCAACGGCGATAATCTAGAGCTTCAATCACCGCTGGACACAGGTCAGACTCAGCGCTCTATGCACAAGTCGACTTCAGGCACCGGCGGATGCATCCCCGCCGAGTTCTGGAGTAAGACCGTTGAGCAAGCTTCACGCGTTCGTTGTGGCCACCGGAGCGTACGGAAACATCGGGGATGCGATCATCCGGCGTCAGGTGGTCCACTGGTTCGATGACACAGGAGACGTCGAATGGCACGTCTACGTTGGAAATGCCCCTGAGGACTGGATCACCCAGCTTCGACTGCCATCGGTCGCGACGATCTATCGCGCATCGGACAGGTGGCGCTGGCTTCATCGCCTATCCTTCGGCCGCGGTAGACGCGCGCTCGTCCTCGACCCAGGCGAAGTCCCCCTAGCGATTAGAGATTTGCCGTCAGAGATCGCGCTGCTACTCGTGAGCATCATCCTCACACTTCGGGGTGAAGTTATGGTCCGCCCTCCACGGGGGCTCGGGCGCACCTCCAGGCTCGGCGTATCGATTCACCGCGCAAGTGTTCGTCTTTCGACGCTAACGTACTGGCGCGACCCAAAGAGCCGAGAGATCATCGGGGCTGGAGACCTCGTACCGGACACTGCGTTCGCAATCCCATCGTTTCCGTCGAACCCATGGGAAGACAGGGACCTACTTGTCGTAAGCTACCGTGGGGCGCGGGCAATGCCGAGCCCGACAGCGATTCGAAACCTCCAAGATCTCGCCCGTAACTTGGGCCTCAAAGTCGCTCTAGTTAGTCAAGTCGAGCAGGACATATCGCGGAATGCTCAACTCATTAGCCATTTCGACGATGACGTTCGATGCGATATGGCTCCGTGGCTGGGTGGCAACGGTCCTGAACAAGAGGACCTGCTGGTCGCGACATACCGGCGAGCCAAAGTAGTAGTTAGCGACCGCCTCCACGTTCTCATCATCGCAAGTCTTGCCGGAGCCGTTCCGATTGAATACGTCGAGAATCCGCGCCCAAAAATCTCAACGACATTCTCCGGAATCGGGGTCGAAGGCGTCTCGCTCGACGCATCTGATATCGGTAGTCATGACCTGCTGAATGCAGTACTTGTGTCGATCGCCAATCGCGCCGAGCTGCGATCCAAACTCGATGCGGCGCGGACCCAGCTGTCCGTTGAGATCGAACGCATTCGTTTGGCACTTGAGCGGGGGCGAAATCCATGACCTCGACAGAAAGCAAATACTTGGTCGTAGTCGCGGTCTTGCCTGAGTATCGCTATCACTTCGTGAGGCGCTTACACGAACTGCTACCCGGAGACGTCCTGTTCGCAGCCGGCGACGAACATCTGATTGGCACCGTCCAGTCTGGCGATAGTGCAGGCCTCAAGTTCATTCGGCTTCGCAACATCCCACTTTTCAAGCGGCGGCTTCTCTGGCAGGCGGGGGCTCTCAAACTGAGCCGCAATTCTGAATCCATAGTTGTGGACCTAAACCCGAGATCCTTAACTGCGTGGTTGATCCTCATCCGAGGGCGTTTGCTCGGCCAACGAGTCCTAGTCTGGGGCCACATCCTGCCGCGCGCGGGCGCTAATGCTACGACCGTACCCCTTAGGAGGTTCATGCGCAGACTGGCAAACGGCGTCATCTCGTACACGTGGAGTGACAGCGAGATCGTGCGTCGCGAGGACCCGGATGTTCCTGTTTGGGTTGCAGCCAATGGGCTTTACCCGAGATCCAGGCTTGGCGCCTCGGACAGCCTCGCTCGGGATCAGTACCTGTTCGTCGGTAGACTCGTGCCCGATAAGAAGCCAGACTTGGCGATCAGAGCGATTGCTTGTTTGGCGACGAACCCGGCCAGCTCCGTCCGACTCACGATTGCAGGCTCCGGCCCAGAACTGCCCCGGCTCCAGCAACTCGCTGCCACTCTTGGCGTTGAAGAACGCATTTCGTTCCTAGGCCACGTTTCCGATACGGAGACACTCCGCACCGAGTACGGACGGAGCATCGCCTCTCTTTCGCCCGGATATGCGGGCTTGAGCCTCACGCAAAGCCTCGGCTTTGGTGTCCCGATGCTGATCGCCCGAGATGAACCACACGCGCCCGAGATCGAGTTATTTGACGAAGGTGCTGGATTCTACTTTAGGAGTGACGACCCAGAGTCTCTCGCAGACGCCATGACGGCTATCCGCGAGCGCATGGAGCGAGGCGACGTCCGGCGCGACGAACTAGTGGCTCGCGTAGAGCGCAAGTACTCATCGGACGCGATGGCTGAAGGGTTTCGCGACGCATTGATCGGAGCCGCCGAATGAACACGGCTCGTGGGCGGCTCGACAATGTGCCGCTTGGAACTGCCCTGCGCTGGTTTCATCAGCGAATAATTCGCGTTCGCGCGATACATGGAAAGGTAAGCCTCGGGCGATCTGTCTTCATCGGCCAAGGAACCATCGTGCGTTCGCTGCACGGCCTATCCATAGCCGACAACGTTCATATTGGAAGAAATTGCACTATCGAAGTCGACGGCGCTATTGGCGAGCACACTCTGGTAGGCGCGCAGGTGGGCATCGTTGGTCGCGCCGACCACGCAATTGATCAGGTGGGTGTTCCGATCGTTAAGTCAACCTGGGTCGGGGACCGCGACTCGTCGTCGAAGGACTGCGTCAGCATCGGTAGAGACGTCTGGATTGGATACGGCGCAACGGTGGTATCTGGGGTCACCGTCGGCGACGGCGCCGTTATAGCGGCAGGAGCGGTAGTGACTCGCGATGTCGCGGCCTTCTCCATAGTCGCGGGCGTCCCTGCGACCAAAATCGGAGAGCGGTACAACAGGAGAGTCGCAAGGAGGCACATAGAGCTCATCTATGGGCCCGAGAACGAAGGCTAAAGATGCTAGGAAGTGTGACGCGGAAAGTCCGCAATTGGCTCGCCGCCGCGCGGGCGTTGCGAGAGTTCCTCCGCGACTGTGCCAGGTATCTCAAGTTCTCCACCCCGACCGGAGATATGAACTTGAGCACTCTTGGAGCAACAAACCGCGAGTGTCAGATGACGAAGGAATATCATCGAATTGAGAAGGGTTTGGCACTACGCCGTCCACGTCAGCCGTTCGGAAACGAACCCGAGAGGCGCCTGAGGATTCTTCTCAACGTCGCTCAGTCATCGACTCCGTTCGAGAGCGACGCCGCGACAGCGCTCGCAGCGCTGTCGACCTGGAACAGAGACGGTCAGAAGTCCGATACAGTTGCGCCGCTGGGGCCCGAGTGGTCGCCCGGAGTGCCAGAGAGGGAGGCCTACGACCTCCTTTTCAGTTCCCGGCGTTCGGTCCGCACGTTTAGCGAGAAAGTGCCACCATCAGCTGAGATCGACGCGGCCGTCGCGCTGGCCATCAACACACCATCTGTCTGCAATCGTCAACCCTGGCGTGCACACCTCTTCTCTGGCCAGCAGGCCGCGAACGTGCTGGAACACCACAATGGAAGCGGCGCGTTTGCATCCGAGGTGCCGCTGGTGCTTGTGGTCACCTCTCGAACCGGTCTCTTCGCCGGTACAGGTGAGCGAAATCAGCGTTGGATCGACGGGGGCCTCTTCGCGATGAGCCTGGTCTGGGCATTGCACTCACGCGGGATTGCAACTTGCTTCCTAAACTGGTCAAGAGACAACGCATCGACATCAGACCTACGCAAGACCGCAAACATCGCCACCGACGAGGACGTCGTAGTCCTGATAGGTCTTGGATATCCCGAACCCGGCTATCGCGTAGCCCGTTCTCGACGACGAACTCTGGGGGATGTCCTTGTTCGGCACTGACACAGGTTTCTCCGCTGCCTGGGCAAGGACGCTGGTGGTTTGATCAAGCAGTTTACGTGGGTAACGGGAGGGCGGATCGGTGCGGCGTTAATTCAAGCAGCGATGCTAATTCTCGCCGCTTTGGTGCTCGCACCCTCCGGCTTCGGCGAATTGTCAGCCGCGCTCGCGTTGGCAGTGCTGCCGCAGACAATCGCAGACTTCGGCATAACGACATTCGTGCTTCGGCAACGCGCGGCCGACAGGGCGGACGCGCGTATCGGCGAAGCGCTCTGGATCAATGATCGAGCAAGCGCAGTAGCAGGAGCCCTATACGCCCTGGCAGTCCTGCTCTATTCAGCAGCCATGGGCCACGAGTACCTTGCACTTCTTCCGCTCGCAATCTGGTTGGCGACGGAGAAGAACGCTGACGTTTGGTCCTCCGTACTAATCGCTGATCGCGACGCGCGGATGAACGTCGCACTGCTCGTGCTGCGGAGAGGTCTTGCGCTCGGGCTTTTCCTCGGCCTTGTAGCATCCCACGTAGACGCTGTACTTGCTTTCACTTCGTCGTACGCAATCGCGTCCTCCATCGGAGCTTCGCTCACCCACGTGGTGGTCAAGCGCCGAATCGCAGCTAGGACTCAGCTTGGCGTCCGAGCATTGCTGCGATCTACCGGGCCTTACTGGGTGCACACAATGGCGACTCAGGCGCGAAACCTGGATACCGCGATAGTCGCCTGGATCGGTGGGCCGTTTCAGGCTGGCCTTTACGCGGTGGCAAGTCGACTAACGAACCCACTTCGCATTCTCCCGACCTCTCTCGTTGCAGTCGCGATCCCCCACATCGCGAGCTCGGGCGGAGTGGTAGAGCGAAAGCTGCGTTGGTTGCTTGGCGCAGTGCTAGTTGGGATGTCGGCGATCTATATTTCGATCGTGCTCCTGGCTCCGTGGGCCGTTCCGGCAGTACTCGGAGACGAGTACAGTCCCGCCGTAGTTCCGGTTCAGATCGTATGCATCGGATTGATCTTTGGCGCTGCGGCGTCCCTCACCGCTGGCGTTCTTCAAGCGAAGGGGCGTCAAAGGCTTGTCGGTCGCGCCTCAGCCTCGACATCGGCTTACTGTGTGGGCTCCATCGTGTTGTTATCCAACCTCTACGGTGCGACGGGGGCCGCTCTTGCGCTTGCAAGTTCGTTCTTCTTCCAAACCGTTTTCATGTTGATCGGCAGTCGGTGCAAGGTGAGCCGGAGAGACTAACGGTTTCGTGAACATCGGTACGAGCTCGACCGCACCCGGCGGCGTGGCTCATGAAGGTGCTGACGTCGGGAGCGCAGCAGCGGACAGTTCGTGATCGGGCGATCGTTCACTCCAGTCAAACAGCCAAGCCCGCATGACCATTCTCTGGGGTATCGAAGCGCGTACTGGGAGACTTCCGCCGGGCAATGCGAGTGCGCATTGTGGGCCGGACGCGATTAGTCGCGCGGTGACGCGCTAGCAAAACTCGGAGAGTAGGTCTTCGAACTTGTCGAGTGCAGAGCTCTCCAGCAGATGGGATTGTCTAAAGCGCCAGCCATTGCTAGCGAAGGTGGAGGCAGATTCGCGGTCAGCACCGAGCGCGCGAGCCGCCACGACGATCGCCTCGGGATCCCCTGAGTCGACAACTACCCCTGCCCCAGCGCGGCGCACTTCTTCCGCGGTGATTCCACCGGGGTCCGTTGCTGCAAGCACCGGGCGTCGTGAAGCAAAGTACGAAGTAAGCTTGCTCGGCACTGCCATCTCGGATACTCCTTGCTTCTCGTTGACCAGTAACACGTCCGCGGAACGGAGCACGTGGATCAGCTCTTCCTCCGGGACCGGGTCCAAGAACGACACATTATTGAGGTCGGCAGCCGCGTGTTCAAGAGACCGTCGTTCCGATCCGTTACCGAGGAACACGAATCGAAGGTTTGGATCGGTCAGTTGCGCAATCTTCGCGGCATCAATCACGTTGGCGAGTCCCTGTTTCACACCCATATTCCCGGCATGCAACACAACTATCTCCTGGTCACTCCAGCCCAATTCAGACCGAGTCGCGTGACCGTCAGTCTCTTCCTCGGTATCGAGATGACTCCAGTTGCGAATTACACTGATCCGGTCGGCCGGAACTCTAAAGTCTCGGTGAACCCGCTCTGCGAAGCGATCATGTATGACTACGACCTTCGAGGCGCTGCGAAGAAGCCAACCTTCAACGCCGCCGATCGCGCGCGCGGATATTCTTCCAGATTGCCCTGTTTCGCTCAGCCCTAAGCTATATAGGTCCTGCACCCAAACCACAAACGGCACACGGCGGTGGGTCACTAGCGATCGCATGCGCGCAAGCCCGCTGGAGATTAGACCCGGGGAAACTGCGACGATCGCACGAGGCCTCCCCCACGGTCGGAGAGCCAGCCGGATCCCGAACGTGGCTTCAGAGAGTGCTCGCTTCAGGGTAGTGGGTCGCGATGGCACGTAATGTCGCAGGCGGGTCACACACACGCCTTCGCCACGTTCATCGCTCACCCACTGCCCGTATCCTGGCCTAACACGCCAGTCTGGGTAGTGCGGATGTGTCGTCGTTACGCGAACCTTCCCGCGACGTCGGGCAAGACCCCGAGCGAGCCCTGTCGAGTATGGCGCGACGCCAGTGACCTCCGGAGCGTAGTTCAGGCTAAGTAACAGATAGCTCGATTCGGCGCGCTGCATGTGACGAGGGTACCGATCATGAGTAGGCACCAGGACCTGTCGCACTGCGCGGCCAAAGGGTAGGCCTCGGGCTCCCACGTAAGATGGCCCGGTGGCGAACAGGGCGGCAATCATCGGTGGCATTGCGCTGCTCGTGGCCATCGCGACGACCATCGTTCTCGCCGAGCCGATAGTTCTAGCTGTCGGGATCGCCGCTGCAGTGGGGATCACACTCTTTCGTTACGCATCGGGCAGACTAGCGATCTTCATCATTGGGGGGCTAGTCGCGATGGGCGGCGATGCAGGACTCGGCCCCGCGAAACTCGCGTACGCAGCGTTCGTTCTGGCATGCTTCGCTGTCTCCTGCTATCACATCAGCCGCCAAGCCAACTCCAAGTGGGCAACAACCATCCGCGCCGCGAACTGGGCGACACTCCTCTTACTGGGGGTATCCGTTGGCGCTGTGATCATCGGGGCGATCAGCAACCGAGGTTTGGCACCAATAGGGCAGGACGCTTTCACCTACTTCTTGATCGCAGCCGCCCCAATGATCGGTCTCGAGGCGGGCCTTACGAGTCGGCTTCGATCGATTCTGCTGATAGCTGCCGTAGCGGGGATAGTCGCGGCCGTCGGATGGTCTGCTTGGTGGCTGGCTCGCCGGGGGAGCAGCATCGGCGGCATCGAACATGTCGCGCTGGTAACGTCATTCTTGGGATTCGCGGTGTTCGCAGTCGGAATAGTCATGATGATCAACCTGCGATCCGCCCGTGGAAGGCTGCTATGGGCTGGTCTCGTAATCGCGATCCCGATCATCTACATTGTGGCCGGCAGCCGAAGCATGATTGTCTTTCTGTTAGGGCTGTTTGGGATGGTAGGGCTTCGACGCCACGGGCGGGTGAACGTTTCGCAGTTCGCGATCATCGGGTTGTCCATTACCGGGGTGGCGCTCGCGGTCATAGCGGTTGTGATCCCTGTGCTTCCCGATGGAGAAGGTATCCTCCGGCGATTTACGCGAACTATTGCGCTGATCAACGCCGATAGCCTGCTCAGCGACGGCAGCGCGATCGAACGCGGTCGTGCATACGAGTACGCGGCCGCCTATTTCCTTCAGTCCCCCATCTTTGGCCAAGGGTTCGGACTTATCTATCCAAGCGTCAGCGGAAATTCAATTGGTGACCTCAAAGTCGATACCCCATTACTGATAACCGCCAAGTTCGGGATCGTTGGCGCAGCGTGTATAGCAATCGCGCTCATCTTGGTCTGGTGGATAATCCGACTCAATCGGGGACCCAGCGGCTTACGGCTCGGCGAGATGGCATTTTGGGCATTTGCGTGGGCATCACTTGCAAGATCCATCTTTGTCGCGCCAACCGAGGAAAAGGGTTTCGCATACTCAATCGCTCTTCTTATCGCGATGGCTATTGCCGCAAGCAGGGACCCCGCTTCGTTTAGAGTTCGAGCCCGTGCTGCGCAGTATCCCGAGACGGTTGAGCGAAGTGTCACGCCATTCGCTGGGTCGGCGCAATCAACTCGTCTTCGCATCGTCAGGCCGAGTGCACCAACTACAAGTCGTTCGAGTTGGCAAGGAGCAAACGAGCGGAGGTCTTGATCCGCGCACAGGGCCGGACAGGAACCGCACCCGTTCGTGGCGCGGCCCGACCGTCCTACTGCGTAGGGTGACCGCCGACGTCCCGCCGCACCGCATATACTGAAGTAACGTCAGGACAATTGCCTGACTTGACCCGCTATAGAGGCATTCTGTGACCAAACGCGCGCTCATCACTGGGATCACCGGACAAGACGGTTCCTACCTTGCCGAACTGCTACTCGCGAAGGGGTACGAGGTTCACGGGCTCATCCGACGCGCCTCGACATTCAATACGAGCCGGATCGATCACCTCTATGTCGATCCGCACGACGTAGATGCGACGCTCTTTCTTCACTATGGTGATCTGAGTGACGGTGCGAGGCTTGTGACCTTGCTTCAAGCAGTGAATCCCGACGAGGTATATAACCTTGCCGCTCAGTCGCATGTCAGAGTTTCGTTCGATGAGCCTGAGCACACTGCTGACACCACCGGAACGGGTACTGTTCGCATGCTCGAAGCCGTACGACTGTCGGGCATACACACCCGTTTCTACCAGGCGTCTTCGTCCGAGCTTTATGGGGCGACACGTCCCCCCCAAAACGAGGAGACTCCCTTCCGCCCGCGGTCTCCCTACGCAGCAGCGAAGCTCTACAGCTATTGGATCACCAAGAATTATCGGGAAGCGTACGGAATGTTCGCTACTAACGGCATCCTGTTCAATCATGAGTCGCCTCGCCGTGGCGAGACGTTCGTGACGCGCAAGATCACGCGCGCCGTGGCCGCGATCAAGGCAGGCAAGCAACATCTGCTCTACATGGGCAACCTTGACTCGATACGCGACTGGGGCTATGCGGCCGAGTACGTGGAAGGCATGTGGCGGATGCTCCAAGCCGACGAGCCTGACGACTATGTGCTCGCTACGGGAGTGGGAATCACCGTTCGCGAATTTCTCGAGATCGCCTTCGATCGCGCTGGCCTCAACTGGGAGGATCACGTGCGATTCGATGAGCGTTACTTGCGCCCGACCGAAGTAGATGCGCTCATCGGCGATTCGTCCAAGGCACAACAGAAGCTCGGCTGGAAGCCGACTGTTGACGGGCGCCAACTCGCCGAGTTGATGGTCGATGCCGACATCGAAGCCCTTCAGCATTCGGGTTCGCCGTGGATCGACAAGGTAAGTCTCGCGTCGTGGGGCACCAAGTGACGGCCAGCGACAACGTGGAGTACAGTCCCGCCGAGCTCGATCGTGACGCCACCTTCTATGTCGCCGGACACCGCGGTCTCGTCGGATCGGCGATCTGGCGGAAACTGGAAGACGAGGGCTTCGAGAACCTCGTCGGAAAGCGATCCGGCGAACTCGACCTGAAGAGTCGCGAGCACGTCTTCGAGTACATGGCCGAGATCAAGCCGAAGTACCTCGTGCTCGCCGCCGCCAAAGTAGGCGGGATCCTCGCCAACAGCACCTATCCGGTCGACTTCTTGAGCGACAACCTCCGCATCCAGACCAACGTGCTCGATGCAGCGCTGGCGAACGACGTGGAAAGAGTCGTGTTCTTAGGTTCGTCGTGCATCTACCCCAAGTTCGCGCCGCAACCGATCCCCGAAGATTCACTACTCACCGGACACCTCGAACCAACGAATGATGCGTACGCGATCGCGAAGATCGCGGGCATTATGCAGACCCAGGCCGTGCGCCGGCAATACGGACTCCCGTGGATTTCAGCGATGCCGACGAACCTATACGGCCCCAACGACAACTTCTCGCCAACAGGGTCGCACGTACTGCCGGCGCTCATCCGCCGGTACGACGACGCAGCGCGAAGCGGAGCGTCGAGCGTCACCAATTGGGGCACCGGCACACCCCGCCGAGAGTTCCTTCACGCCGACGACATGGCTGACGCCGTCTTGCACCTCATGGAGCACTACGACGGGCCCGAGCAGGTGAACGTGGGCACCGGCAGCGACGTGTCGATCCGCGAGATCGCAGACACCATCGCGCACGTTGTCGGCTACGACGGCGAAACCGAGTGGGATACCTCGAAGCCTGACGGCACTCCTCAGAAACTGCTTGACGTCTCGAAGCTCACTTCGGCTGGGTGGACGGCGAAGATCGACCTCGAGGAGGGGCTGCGCCGCACCGTCGATTGGTATCGGACCCACGCCGACAAGGTCCGCGAGTAAGACCCGCGCGCTACAACGCGCCGAACCAATTAGGTGACCACACCCAGGTGCCCGATTCGGCGAGCACTGCAACAGTCCGCGCCGGGACGGCGTCGGTGGGAGCACAAAGGCGGACAGTTGGGTCGGCGCCGTCGGGCGCGGCACCGATCGTCAACGAGCACTCATCGGCGCCAACCAGTACAAACTCGAGAGTGCCTGCGCCAGACACCACAGCCACTGCACTCATCTGCTTCGGTTCTGCGAACCAGCCAGCCTCACTCCACACATAGATCGACCCATCGCCGCACAACGCGGCAGGCCCTTCTCCTGACATCGCCACATCTGCGATGTCAGCGCACGGCGTGTCTGCCCTCTCCCCGTTGACCGCGACGCTGGAGTCATCAGGATCCAGGTAGGTGAATTCCGCGAGGACCTCTTCGGCCCGCTCCCAGAACTGGCCGCCGGTGTAACTGCGGAAGCCGGCGATCGCGCAGCCGTCCCCCAACTTCACGACAGCTGTGCCGTAGTTCGCATCACGAACGGAAAGCGCCAGTATCTGCCGAACCTCATAGCGCGAGAGGTCTCGATCGGTCCATGTCTCGCCGGCATCCGTAGAGGTCTGTAGCAAGGGTGCGACGCCGCCAGAGCACGAGCCTGACTCCGCTCGCCAAACCGTTGACTCTCCCGCCACAGCGAGCGAACGACGGACGGGCAAGGCGACGATCGGCGGAGCGGTCGGCGTCGGTGAGACTGACGGTTGCGGGGGTGGAGAAGGCGTGATGTAGCGCGTGGAACTCGGAGCTTCACGGGAATTGGTGAGAGCGACCCCCACGAGCACAGCATCCGCGACCAGAAACACGGCGACGCCCACGACGACCCATGCCCGACGACCCGACGACCAGCGCGAACGAGGAGGTCGGCGTGAAGACGAGCTAGCCACGAGCCGACAACCCGAGTTCGACCAGTACGTCAACGAGCTCGGTCACTGCCGCCGAGACGTGGGCGGCCGACCGCGCGTACGCTTCTTCGGAGCGACGATACGGATCTTCCACCTCATCATGTTCCGCCTGAACAGGCAGCGAAAGGCCGCGCCCGTCTGCGACCTGCGGCACAAGCTCGCGGAAGCGGTCGGAGACGGTCACAGCGCTCTCGACCCTGGCCTCGCCTGATTGCTGAAGGTCGACAGAGAGACGAGCGAACTCCGGAAGAGTGAAGGCGTAACGATTAGCTCGGGGTACCAGGCGCACGACATCGGCGCGGTGGGCGCGCTCCATCGTGAGCACCAGGTCGGCATCCTCGATCATCGCGGCCGTCAGCTGACGCGCAGAATGCCCGCTTGGGTTGCCGCCATATCCGATGGTCTGAGCGGCAGCCTGGTCCGGCATCGGCTCCCCCACGAGCGCCGCGACACCCGCGCTCGACACCTCCACGACATCGCCAAATCCTCGCCGTGCGAACTCCGCGGCGAGCAGACGCTCTGCCTGAGGTGACCGGCAGATGTTGCCGGTGCACACCGTCAGAATGCGGAAAGGGGTGGCAGACGAAGAGGTCATCGGATGCTCCGCGATCAGCTCAGCGCTTCTTCGAGGTTTCCTGGGTGTAGCCGTAGCCGTAGCCGTATGCGCCGTAGCCGTAGGCATCCGGGCCCTTGGTAGGCATCATCGTCAGCACGACGCCATGAACCTTAGCGTCCACACTCGCGAGCGCTTTGAGTGCACCCTCTAGCTGACCACGCTGCGTTCTTCCGGCCGCTGTCACCACGATCGCACCTGAGGTTTGACGGCTGAGAATCGCGGCATCGGTGACCGGAAGCAGCGGCGGCGCGTCGATCAGCACGATGTGGAACTGGGTCTCGAGCTCGCGAATCAGCTTCGCCATGTTCGCCGAACCGAGCAGCTCGCTCGGGTTCGGGGGGATCTGACCCGCAGGCAGCACGACCAGTCGATTACGACCCCAGGTCTGCAGCACGTCGCCCAGCTGTGCACGGCCGATGAGCACGTCGGTCAGCCCGACGGCACCTTCGAGTCCCAGATAGTCGATGAGTTTCGGTCGACGCAGGTCGCCCTCGACAACGCACACGTTGAGACCGGAGTCACGCAGTGCGATTGCAAGGTTCGCCGTTGTCGTGCTCTTGCCCTCGCTCTCGATGGACGAGGTGACGACGAAGCTGCGGCGCTCGTTACCCATGTCGACGAACTGGAGGTTGGTGCGCAGCGAACGGAAAGACTCAGCGCGCGGGCTGAGAGGATCCGCGTGAACGATGAGCGGGCGTTCCTTTGCCTTGGGATCGAGAGCGATTGCACCCAGGATCGGCAGGTCGGTCACGAGCTCCACGTCGCGTTGACCACGAACGCGCTGGTCGAGCACACTGTGCAACACCGCGATTCCGAGGCCGAGCACAAGACCTACGAGTGCGCCAAGAGCGATATTAAGCGAGACGCGCGGAGAGACTGGCTCCTCCGGCACCTGGGCAGCTTGCGCGACCGTGATCTTGACCGGGACAACACCCTCTGCATTGACGGGTGTGAGGTCGGGCACGGCTTCGATCAGATGCTTGGCGACGGAGTTGGCGATGTTCGCCGCCAGCACAGGGTCAGGATCGGTCACCGTGATGTCGACGATCACTGTGTTGAGAGTGACGCTCGCCGAAACGACCTCGGCGAGTTCGCGCACTGTCTGGTCGAGGCCAAGTTCAGAAATGACCGGGTCGAGCACGAGACCCGTCTCGACAACCTCGGAGTAGCTGCGCACGATCTGCTGGGTATAGGTGTTGCCCGCATTGAGATCAGCCACCGAACTCGCAGCGGAGGCCGACACGAAAACCTTGGTGGTGGCCTCGTATTCGGGGGTCTGCAACAGCGACAGCGTCGCACCGCCCGCGATGCCCGCTAACGTCATGACGAGAATCAAGACCCAGTTGCGCCGCAGGATACGCAGATAGTCGCGCAACTCCACGTGGTGAACTCCTCGGAGGCAATGATCGGGACCGCGCGCGGCGGCGCACCCGCACAGCCTAGCCGACGAAGTGTCAACGCCTCGGCTCCACACCAGCGAACTCCGACACCTCTGGTATGCAGGAGTCTCAAGCTTGAGGAGAAATTGTGAAGCTCTCGGTGATCGGCTGCGGCTACCTGGGTGCGGTGCACGCCGCTGCCATGGCTTCTATCGGGCACGAGGTGGTCGGGCTCGACGTCGACCCCGCCAAGATCGAGGCGCTCGCTGCTGGGCGTGCACCGTTCTTCGAGCCGGGGCTCGATGAACTGCTTTCCGGCGGGGTCGCATCAGGTCGCCTTCGATTCAGTAGCGACATCGCCGACGCCGCGGGTGCCGCAGTTCACTTCATCGCAGTGGGCACGCCGCAGACGAAGGACGGGTTCGCGGCAGACCTCACGTTCGTCGACGCAGCCATCGAGTCGTTGCTGCCACACCTCGCGGCGGGCGACATCGTCGCGGGGAAGTCGACGGTGCCGGTCGGCACGGCGGCACGACTCGCTGAGCGGGTGGAGACGACCGGGGCGACGCTTGTGTGGAACCCGGAGTTCCTGCGCGAGGGGTGGGCGGTGGAAGACACCATCAACCCCGACCGGCTGGTGGTGGGTGTGCCGTCAGGCGACGGCGATCGGGCAGCAGACGTGTTGCGGGAGGTTTACCACACGGCTGTGGCGAACGAGACGCCGTTTATCGTTACCGATTATGCGACCGCCGAGCTTGTGAAGGTGTCGGCGAACGCGTTTCTCGCCACCAAGATCTCGTTCATCAACGCCATGGCCGAGATCGCCGAAGTCACCGGTGCCGACGTGACCCAGCTCGCCGACGCCATCGGTCATGATGCGCGCATCGGCCGACGCTTTCTCGGAGCGGGCATCGGCTTCGGCGGTGGGTGCCTTCCGAAAGACATCCGTGCCTTCTCCGCGCGCGCCGAAGAACTGGGCAAGGGGCAATCCGTCGCGTTCCTGCGCGAAGTCGATGCCATCAATCTGCGCCGGCGCGACCGTGCGGTGCAGTTGGTGATCGACGGGCTCGACGGCAGCGTCAACGGCAAGCGCATCGCCGTGCTCGGCGCGGCGTTCAAGCCACACAGCGACGACATCCGCGACTCCCCCGCGCTGGACGTCGCCGTGCGGCTGCACGGCCTCGGCGCGACCGTCGTCGTGACCGACCCCGCAGCCCTCGACAACGCACGGCGAGCGCATCCGCAACTGAACTACGCGACCGAACTCGACGATGCGCTGAAAGACGCGGACGCCGTGATCGTCGTCACCGAGTGGGACCAGTACCGGCGCGAAATGCGCGCCGAACACGCATCCGCCCTCACCCGCGGACGGCTGGTGGTCGACGGGCGCAACTGCCTCGACCCGGCAGAGTGGCGCTCGGCCGGTTGGAACTACTGCGGCATGGGGCGGCCTTAGGCGTGAACACGCCAACTTACGCAACTCGGCGCAACCGATTCCATGAGCGTCGGTCAACGCGAGTAACGTGAGGGATTGTGCAACCCGAACGCACCCCCACCCCCATTGATTGGCGACGGGCATACGCTCGACGTCTGCTCTGGAGCGACCTCTTCGTGGTCGCGTGGGCGGTGCTCGGCGCACAGCTGATCTGGTTCGGTATCGACGCACCGAAGGTGACGGTGCCCGAGCAGCTGACCACCTTCACTGTCAACTACACGCTCTTCTCGATCGCGCTCGGCGTCATGTGGATGCTGGCCCTGTACATCGGCGGCACACGCGAGCACCGCATCGTCGGCTCGGGGCCCGACGAATACAAGCGCGTCATGAGCTCGAGCCTGCAACTCTTCGGGCTCGTCGCCATTCTCGGGTTCGCATTCCAGATCCAGTTCAGCCGTGGCTACCTGCTCGTCGCACTGCCGGCCGGGCTGGCGGTGCTGATCATCGAACGCTGGCTGTGGCGGAAGTGGCTGAGCAGCATTCGGCGGCTGGGCGAGTACAGCGCCCTGTGCGTCGTCGCCGGTACCAGCCGCTCGATCGACGACATCGCGCGCGTGCTCAATCGGCAGCCCGGCACCGGGTTCCACATCGTCGCCGCGTGCACCTCCACACCCGACAAGCCCGTCGCGCTGCTGCCCGAGAGCTGGGTCTCACCCATCGACGAACTGCAGGCGGTGATCGCCGAAAGCGGCGCCGACACCGTGATCATGGCCGGCGGCCACGGCCTCAGCACGCGCGAGGTGCGCGAGCTCTCATGGTCGCTCAGGCCCGACGAGCAGCACCTGATCATGGTGCCGAACCTCATCGACGTGGCCGGGCCCCGCATCCACACCCGGCCCGTCGCCGGCCTGCCGCTCGTGCACGTCGAAACCCCCCGCTACGTCGGCGCCAGCCGCATCGCCAAGCGCGCCTTCGACGTGGTGGGGGCGCTGCTGGCGATCGTGCTGCTGTCGCCCGTGCTGCTCGGCGCCGCGATCGCGGTGAAGGTCAGCTCTCGTGGGCCGCTGCTCTTCAAACAAGAGCGCATCGGGCTGCGGGGTGAGACGTTCCGCATGATCAAGTTCCGCAGCATGGTCGTCGACGCCGAAGCACGGCTGCAGGCGCTACTCGACGAGCAACGCGACGCCGGCAACGAAGTGCTCTTCAAGCTGAAGAACGACCCGCGCGTCACCCCCGTCGGCCGGTTCATGCGGCGGTTCTCGATCGACGAACTGCCGCAGCTGTTCAACGTGCTCGGCGGCTCAATGTCGCTCGTCGGGCCCCGCCCGCCGCTCGCACGCGAAGTCGACCTCTACGACGAAGCCGCCCGCCGCCGGCTGCTCGTGCGGCCCGGACTCACCGGGCTCTGGCAGGTGAGCGGGCGCAGCAGCCTCTCGTGGGAAGAATCCATCCGCCTCGACCTCTACTACGTCGAGAACTGGTCGCTCATGGGCGACGTCGTGCTCATGTGGCGCACCTTCAAAGCCGTCATCGCGCGCGACGGGGCGTATTAGCTCCGTCGTTCAGGTGCTCCTGCACAGCGTGGCGTGAGGCGAGTTGTGCACGGATTGCACGGGGTGGTCGATCCGGGGCGATGTGTCGGGCAACATGGGTGGTGCCGAGTGACGTCGACGCACAGGATGGAGGTGTGTACGTGTCGGTCGAGACCCTCACCGCGGTGGTCGGGCTCGTGAGCGTGCTCGCGACACTGACCGCCGGCTTCGCGTGGATGATGCGACGCATGGACGCGCTCGAGGAGAGGCTCAGCGCACGTATCGACGCCGGCGACGAGAAGCTCAGCCGCCGCATCGACACGCTCGACGAGAAGCTCAGCGCACGCATCGACGCCGTTGGCGAGAAGCTCACCGGGCGCATCGACGCACTCGACGACAAACTCAGCGCACGCATCGACGCACTCGACGAGAAGCTCAACGGGCGCATCGACGCGCTCGACGACAAACTCAGCGCACGCATCGACGCCGTCGGGCATGAGGTGGTCGAGGTGAAGATCGCCGTGGCACGACTCGAGGGCCCCCGACCGCGACTCATCACGGGCCACTGACCGCATGCCCGTCGCCGCCGAACTCGACGCCGCCCCGCGCGAGCGCCGCATCCGCCTGATCCGCGACGGAATCGGATCGGGTGCCGCCGCCCACGAACACCGCCTGCTGCGTGCCGCCCGGCCCGCGCTGCCGCTGCTCAACTGGCTCGGGCAGTTCGCGCGCCCCATCATGAAAGTGCCCGGCCTCGGGTGGATCACCTCCGACCCCGTCGTCGCGCGCACCCTGCTCAACGACCCCACCCACCTGACGCTGCTCTCGGAAGGCGGCGTCGGGCACCTGTGGGCGCAGATCCTCGGCGATTGGGTGTACGAACTCTTCGACGGTCCCGGCCACCACGAGCTGCGCACCCGCAGCAAAGAGCTGTTCACCGAACGCACCTCGGCATCCTTCGTCGAACACGCGTGGGGGTCGCGCCTCGCCGAAGCCCGCACCGCCTTCGAGGCGGGTGAGCCGCTCGACCTCGCCGACCTGTCGCGCATCCTCGTCGGACGCATGGTCACCCAGCTGCTCGGCCTGCCGGTCGACGCCAGCCGCGGCGACGACGCCTACCGCGAGATCTTCGCAACCGGCGAACGCCTCGCATCCATCGCCCTCGGCACCACCGCCGACACCCAGCTGCCGCCCGAGAAGATCGCCCTCGCCCGCGGCATCGTCGACGAGCTCACCGCCCACATCGACGCCGTGTTCCCCGACGCGCACCCCGACACCGTGATCGGCCGCTGCCGCGAACTCGGACTCAGCCTGCGCGAGACGAAAGGCCTCTCCACGCTGCTGATGGTGGCCGGCACCGAGACCGCCGCCTCGGCCATGGCGCGCATGGCGGCCGTGCTGCACGACTCCGGCGAACTCGAGAGGCTGCTGGCGCATCCGGAACACCGCGAGGATGCCGTGCGCGAAACCCTGCGCGTGACCAGCCCCGCGCCCCTCATCGGGCGCTCGGTGCTCGCCGACGTCGAGGTGGCGGGCCGCACGCTGCGCGCCGGCGAGCGCGTGATGGTGCTCACCTGGACCGCCAACAACGTCGCGGGCGCGTTCCGCGTCGACCGGCCCTACCTGCCGCACAACCGGCAGCTGTGGTTCGGCGCCGGACGCCACCTGTGCCTCGGCGGGCCGCTCGCCCGCGCCGAACTCGCGGCCGTGCTCGAGCTGCTTATCGGCGACGGGCGCGGGTACCGGGTCGTGTCGCGGCGGTACGGGCGGCGGGTGCTGATCCCGGCGTATGCGTCGCTCGTCGTGGAGAAGTGCTGAGGAGCTGAGCCGTGTTCGTGTCCATCGAACTGATCACCACGATCGCCACCGCCGTAGGCTCCGTCGGCGCGTGCATCGGAGCCGTCGGTTGGATGGTGCACCGCATCGACCGGCGCTTCGATCACATCCAGCAGCGCATCGACGCAGTGCACCATGAGGTGGTCGAGGTGAAGGTGTCGATCGCGCGACTCGAAGGCCCCACGCCGCGGTTGCTGACGGCGCGGTAGCCCTCACCAGTGCTCGGCGCCGTCGAGGTCGGTCGAACCGGGGGCGAAGCCGAGACGGGTGCGGGCGGCCGTGAGGTCGAGGGTGCGCTCGAGCCCCAGCTGACTCACGGCGTAGCGCGTCACACGCGGACGCCTGCCCCGGATGCGCGCCGCCGCCTCGGCGACCGCAGCGGCCCGCAGCGCGGCCGGGTACGGCATCCGCATCACCCGCGCGCGCACCTTGCGCCGCGCCAGAAACTCCTCGATCACCTCGGCGAGCACCACCGGCTCGGCATCCGCCACGTTGTAGACGCCCACCGGACCGCGCAACGCCAACCGCACCGCCTCGACGAGGTGGTCGATATGGGTGAGCGAATGCAGCACCCGCGCCCCCTCCGGCAGCACCAACCGCCCGCCCCGCACCGCCTCGAGCACGCGCGGCAGCAACGTCGTGTCGCCCGGGCCGTACACCGCGTGCGGACGCAGGATCACCGCATCCGCCCCCATCACCTCCAGCTCGGCGAACGTCTTCGACTCCGCATAGCTCGACAGGAACCGCGTCACCGGCGCCTCCCCCTCGGCGGCCTGCACGGTGGGGGTGAATGCGTCGTACACCGACGAGGTCGACAGGTGCACGATGCGCGCCCGCCGAAAACTCGCCACCACGTTGCGCGTGCCCGTGCGGTTCACGCGCATCGCCTCGGGCAGCGGCGCCCAGTCGTCGGCGAGCGCCGCGCAGTGCACCACCGCGTCGAAGTCGCGATCGCCCAGCAGCGGGCCCGCCGTGATGTCCCACACGCGGTAGCGGGCGAGTGGATGCGACCAGCCGTGCCGCGTGCGGCCGAAGCCCGTCACGTCGTGGTTGGCATCGGCGAGGGCGGTGGCGACGGCGCCGCCGATGAAGCCCGAGGCGCCGGTGACGGCGATTCTCACCGGCTCGGCCCCTCGGGCAGGCCCGCGAACGGCGCGAGCAGCGCGGCGAGGGCTGCGCGGTCGAGCTTGCGGCCGCGCCCCGCGCGCGGCAGCTCGGGCACGGCGACGACCGCGTCGGGCAGCACGCCCGCGTCCACGAGCCCCGGCAGGCGGCGCGCCACCTCGGCGACGAGCGGGTGCGTCGTGGTCGGGGCCTCGGGTGCCGCCTGCGCGGGCACCACGGCGACGACGATGCGGTCGTCACCGATCGCATCCGCAACCCCCGCCATCGCCGCATCCGCCACCCCCGGCAGCCCCGCGATGAGCGGCTCGTAGAGGCCCGGGTAGACGTTCTGGGTGCCGCGGATGAACATGTCTTTCGCGCGGCCTCGCAGCACGAGCTCGGGGCCGTCGGCGCCGGGCACGATGCTCGCGAGGTCGCCCGTGCGCAGCTCGGCGAGCGGATGCGCGGGCAGCTCGGCGAGGTAGCCGCGCGCGAGCCCCGGGCCCGCGAGCACGAGTTCGCCGTCGTCGATGCGGGCGACCACGCTCGGCGCGAGGCGGCCCACCGGGTCGCCGTCGCCCGTGAACCGCAGCTTCTCGGCGCCGTCGGCGATCGCCACCGGCAGGATCTCGGTCATGCCGTACACGGCACGGATGCGCACCCCCGGCAGGCGGGCGAACGCGCGGCGCAGCAGCGGCGGTAGCACGGGGGCGCCGCCGAGCACGATCGTCTCGAGCTGCGGGGTGAGCTCGGGGCGGGCGTCGAGCGCGGTGAGGATCGCGTCGAGGGTTGCGGGGCTCGCGAACAGCAGCTCGGCGTCGCCCAGGTGCTCGAGGTACGCCTCCGGGCGGGCGCCGGGGTCGAGCCCGGGGTCGGGCATGGTCCAGTGGGCCCCGCCGATGAGGGCAGGCACGCCCACCATGAGCTGGTCGGTGAGCACGCGCAGACCCACGCGGATGCCGACCCCCTCGGCGAAGTCGCTGAGGCCCGCGCCGAGCGAACCGCGCGTGTGCACGACCGCCTTCGGGGCGTCGGTGGTGCCCGAGGTGAAGACGACGAGGGCCTCGTCGTGTGGGTGGGCGGGGGG
>Ga0222429_100540_pt1 | contig 25186 bp, 17 predicted proteins | sample 1B50Ametagenome_FD_182475 | JGI IMG/M metagenome (GOLD analysis project Ga0222429, IMG submission 182475) | Enriched microbial communities from leaf-cutter ant dump, University of Wisconsin, Madison, United States - 1B50A (version 2) | ecosystem: Environmental > Terrestrial > Nest > Insects nest...
CACCACGCCGATCTCGGTGGTGCCGTACATGCTGCACACCTCCAGGCCGAAGGTCTTGCGCACGAAATCGGCCGTGTCATCGTCGATGGGCTCGCCGGTGAACGAGAGCTTCTCGAAGCAGTATTGGTAATCACCGGCCTTGCCGCAGTTTTTCATCATGCGGTAGTGCGTGGCGGCGGCCGACATGTTGGTGAAGCGGTGCTCCGACAGCGCCTGCAGCAGCCGCTCGGGATGGAAGCGCCCGCTGTACGCGCCCACCGTGAGCCCCATGCCCAGCGGCGCCAGCGTGCCGTGCCACAGGCCATGCCCCCAGGCGGGCGACGAGGGGCAGAAGAAGCGGTCGCCCGGCCGCAGGCCCGTGCCGTAGAGCGCCGCCACCGTGAGCGTGACCAGCGCCCTGTGCGTGTGCTTCACCGCATCGGGCAGCTCGCGCGTGGTGCCCGAGGTGTACTGGAACACCGCCAGGTCGTCGGCGCGCGTCTGCACCGCGTAGTGCGCGGGCAGCGCCTGCAGGCCGACGTGGAAAGCGTCGTCGTAGACCATCACCGGCACCTGCGTCACGGCCGTGGCGACGGGCTGCTTCTCGGCGTTCGTGACGATCAGCGCAGGCTGGCAGTCATCGACGCGCAGGCGGATGCCGTCGGGGCCGAACAGCGTGAACAGCGGCACGGCGATGGCGCCGCGCTTGATGACGCCGAACATCGCCGTGTAGAAGGCGCGCGAGGGGTCGAGCATGATCGCCACGCGCTGCCCCGGCTCGATGCCGCGCTGCTCCAGCCAGTGCGCGAAGCGCGACGAATCCTCGGCCAACTCGCGGTAGGTGATGACCTCGTCGGTGCCGTCCGCATGGGCCACGACCAGCGCGTCGCGGCCGCTGCCCGCGTGCCGGTCCACGCATTCGTGGGCGATGTTCAGGCGCTCGCGGTCGCCATCGAAAAGCTCCCAGAGTTTCTCGGCCGAGAAATGGGCCTGGGCGTCCGCATAGCTCTGGTAATCGGTGAGTCGGGGCATGGGGTGCGTGTCTCCTTTGAGGTGCACCCAGTTTCAGAATCTAGCGAATAATTGTCAAATACAACTTCTAGTTGTCCATAGACAATCATTATTCACGCGCTATTGCTCCTTCTAGGGCACGGAGAATTTGAACCAAATCGGCCTCCAGCGCTTATGCAGAGAGCGCAAGAAGCTACTATTTCAGTAGCTCAAGCGCCATGTAGACGGCGTCCGCGCCATAGCCCGCAAGGCGCTGCCGCTGCGCCGTGTCGTCCAGCGCCCAGGGCGCATAGCCATGGCGCGCCCAGTAGCCCTGCGCGCCCTGCACGGCCACCAGGGCGCTGTGGCGCAGGCCCTCGCCGCGCGCGCCGTGCAGCAGCGGCGCGAGCAATGCACGTGCGATGCCCTGGCCCGCGCATGCGGGCAGTACGGCCATGTCGTGCAGGTAGAGCGTGTCGGGCGCATCCACGGCCTCGAAGTCGCCGTGCAGCGGCGTGACCTTGCCGAGCAGCGAGCGGTAGGCCGCGAGATAGCCCACGATGCGGTCACCCCGCTCCGCCGCCAGCGAGCAGTTCGCGGGGCTGGCCAGCCGCCGCGCGAAGACCTCGGCGCTCTCGACGAAACCCTCGCCGTAGCAGGCGCGCTGCACGGCCAGCAGGCCCGGCAGGTCGCGCGGATCAAGGGGGCGGATCAAAGCTTGGGCAACGGCGGCGGCTGCACGAAGTCGTCGAGCGACAGGCCCTTTTCCTTCAGCAACGCCTCCAGCACGGGCTGCAGGCGCCCCAGGCTTTCCTGCACGGCCTCGCGCACCGTATCGACCACCACCTGGGTGCTGCGCTCGATCTCGATGTTGAGCGCATCGCCCACCTGCTTACCCTCGAACACCGTAGCGCGGCGCGTCTCGGGGATGAGCCAGACCTCGAACCAGCCCTCGGCGCGGTCTACCTCGGCCACCGTGAGGCTCGCGCCGTGGATGGCGATGTAGCCCTTGGCGAAGACGTAGCGGCGAAACGCCTCGGGCACGGCCACGCGCCAGACGAGGTTGTTGTCGAACTCGCGGCGTTCGATCAGCGTGCCGGTGAAATCGACGTGGCCCGACAGCGGGTGGCCGCCGATCTCCGCGCCGTCCTTGGCCGCGCGCTCCACGTTCACGCGGTCGCCCTCGCGCAGGCGGCCCAGCGTGGTGATGTTCAGGCTCTGCTGCATCACGTCGAACACGGCCTGCGTGGGCGAGAGGATTTCGGTCACCGTGAGGCACACGCCGTCCGTGGACACGCTGGCGCCGATGGCCAGGTCTTCGCAGAAGCCCTCGGGAAAATCGAGCGTGAAGGTGCGCAGGCCCGCGCGGTCGGTGATGGCGGCGATGCCCGCCGTGGCTTGGACGATGCCGGTGAACATGGGGCGTGCGGATGGATGCGAAAGCCTGCGATTGTGCCACCCGGCCCATGGCCGCCAGCGCAGCCCGCGCCCTGCGGCCACGCCCGCCGCCACGGCGGTGGCGGGGCTACCGGGCGCGCAGCGTCCACAGCGCCGCCGCCAGCATCAGCAGGCCGCCGGCCCAGCCCGCCGGGCCCAGGCGCTCGCCCAGCCACAGCATGGCGAACAGCGCGCCCCAGGCCGGCTCGCTGCCCATCAGCAGGCCCACGCGGCTGGGCGTGGCGTGTTTCAGTGCCCAGTTCTGCGCGGCAAAGGCAAACACCGTGCAGCCCAGCGCCAGGTACAGCACGCCGCCCCAGAAGGCGCCCGCCTGCGGCAGCGGCGGCAGGCCGCCCAGCACGCTGGCCAGCAGCAGGCAGCCCAGCGCCACCACGGCCGACTGCACCACCGTCAGCAGCAGCGCGGGCACGCCGCGCGCCCAGCGGGCAATGGCGCACACGGCCAGCGCGCGCAGCACGGCGGCGGCCAGCATCAGGCCGTCGCCCAGGCCGAAACGCCCCTGCCAGCCGCCGGCCAGCAGCAGCGCGCCCAGCAGCGAAGCCGCCGTGCACACCCATACGGCGGGCGCCGGGCGCCGCCCCAGCCAGGCCCACTCGACCAGCGGCGTGAACACCACGCACAGGCTGATCAGCAGCGCCGCGTGGCTGGCCTGGGTCTGCGCCACGCCGTAGGTCTCGCACAGCAAAATGGCCAGGATCAGCAGCCCCGACGGCAGGCCCGCCCACAGCGCCGCGCGCCGCTGGGCCTGGCCGCTGGCACACCAGGCGGGCAGCGCCAGCAGCGCCGCCGCCAGGGCAAAGCGCAGCGCCAGCAGACCCAGCACCGGATAGAAGGCCAGCGCCGCCTTGGCCACGCCGTAGCTGCTGCCCCAGACGATGGCCACGGCCAGCAGCAGCAGGTCGGCGCCGCGCAGCAGCAGGCGCGAGGTGGATGCAGGGGCGGTGGCGGAAAGTGTCGATGTCGTCATGCCGAGCATCGTAGATTGGCCGTATTCAATTGATAATCCACCAACAAAGAACTAGATTCATTCCCAATGCGCACGAATGAAACCCTGAATCACCTGGCCGACATGGCCGTGTTCGCCCGCGTGGTCGAGGCCGGCAGCTTCCAGGGCGCGGCGCGTGGCCTGGGCCTGACGCCCTCGGCCGTGAGCCGCCAGGTGGCGCGGCTGGAGGCGGCGCTGCAGGTGCGCCTGCTCGAACGCACCACGCGCCGCCTGCGCCTGACCGAGGCCGGCCGCGCCGCGCACGGCCACTGCCAGCAGTTGGAGGGCACGGCCCGCACCGTGCTGCACCTGGCCGAGCAGCACCACGCGCCCAGCGGCCTGGTGCGCATGAGCGCGCCCAAGGCCTACGGGCGCCAGCGCGTCCACCCGCTGGTACCGGAGTTCCTGGCCGCCTACCCGCAGGTGGACGTGCAATTGCTGACCACCGACCGCAGCGTGGATCTGCTGGCCGAGGACATCGACCTGGCGATACGCATCACCGACGCACCGCCGCCCGGCCTGGCCGGCCGCCCGCTGGAGGCCGTGGAGCACCTGGTCTGCGCCAGCCCGGCCTACCTGGCGCGCAGCGGCGCCCCCGCGCACCCGCAGGACCTGGCCGCGCACGCCTGCATCGCGCTGGAGGCCGGCGGCGGCGCGGCGCGCTGGCGCTTTGCCCAGGGCGGCGCGCAACTGCACGTGGCCGTGCGCGGGCGCTACGCCTGCAACCACAGCGAGAACCGCCGCGACGCGGCCCTGGCCGGGCTGGGCATTGCCAGCCTGCCGGCGTTCACCGCGCGGCAGGCGCTGGCCAGCGGCGCGCTGGTGCGCGTGCTGGCCGAATGGCGCCACGACACCGACTACTCCGGCACGGCCTGGGTACTGTACCCGTCCAACCGCCACCTGCCGGCGCGCCTGCGCGCCTGGATAGACCACCTGGCCGCCGCGCTGGCGCCGCCGCCAGCAGCCCCGCCCAGCGCGGGATAGCGCAGGCCGCACCCTATACTGCCCGCACCGATTTCCCCGCATCCAAGGAACCGCCATGGCCCTGCACACCTGGCTGCTGTATCTGGCCGCCGCCATCGGCCTGTCGCTCACGCCCGGGCCCAACAGCCTGCTGGCGCTCACGCACGGCGCGCTGCACGGCCACCGGCGCACGCTCTACACCGTGGCCGGCGGCGCGCTGGGCTTTGTCTGCGTGATCGCGCTGTCCATGGTCGGCATCGGCGCGCTGCTGCAGACGTCGGCGCACGCGCTCGTCGTGCTCAAGTGGGCCGGCGGCGCCTACCTGGTGTGGCTGGGCGTGCAGCTGTGGCGCGCGCCGGCGCTGCAGCTGACGGCCAGCGCCGCGGCGCCCGCACCGCGCCCGGCGATGCTGTTCCGCCAGGGGCTGCTGGCGGCCGTGTCCAACCCCAAGGCGCTGCTGTTCTACGGTGCCTTCCTGCCCCAGTTCCTGGACCCGGCGCGCAGCCTGTCGCTGCAGTTCGCCATCATGGCCGGCACCTTCGGTGTCATCGAATGCCTGGTCGAGTACCTGCTCGCACGCCTGGCGCACCGCATCCGCCCGGCGCTGCAGCGCTTCGGGCGGCGCTTCAACCGCGTCTGCGGCGGCGCCTTCGCCGCCATGGGCGTGGCGCTGCCGCTCACGCGCTGAGCTGTCGCGCAGGTGGCTGCGCAAACGCGGCGCGCGGCCAAGCATGGCGCTCCCGACCCTTGAAGGAGACCCCATGCCTTTCGCCCACGTCAACGGCCAGCGCCTGTACTACGAGGACACCGGCGGCAGCGGCCCGGCCATCGTGTTCTCGCACGGCCTCTTGATGGATTCGAGCATGTTCGCCCCGCAGATCGAGGCGCTGCGCGGGCAGTGGCGCTGTATCAGCTGGGACGAGCGCGGCCACGGCCAGACGGCCAGCGGCACCTGCGCGCCGTTTTCCTACTACGACTCGGCCGACGACGCCGTTGCGCTGCTGCGGCACCTGGGCATCGAGCAGGCGGTGTTCGCCGGCATGTCGCAAGGCGGCTACCTGTCGCTGCGCGCGGCGCTGCGCCATCCGCAGGCGGTGCGCGCGCTGGTGCTGATCGACACGCAGGCCATGGTGGAAGACCCGGCGAAGATGGCGGGCCACCAGGCCGTCGTCGAGCAGTGGCTGGCGCACGGCCTGTCGGACGAAGCCGCGCGCACCATCGAGTACGTCATCCTGGGCCAGGGCTGGCCGGGCGCCGCAGGCTGGCACGCCAAATGGAAGCGCATGCAGCCGGGCGACCTGCTGGCGTGCTTCACCACCCTGGGCTCGCGCGACGACATCAGCGGCGAGCTGGCGCGCATCACGCAGCCGGCGCTGGTCATCCACGGCACGGACGACCAGGCCATCGACCTGGAGCGCGCCCAGGCCATGGCCGCAGGCCTGGCGCAGGCGCAGACGGTGGTCGTGCCCGGCGCGGGCCACGCGGCCAACCTGACGCACCCCGCGCCGGTGAACGCGGCGCTGCAGGCGTTCCTGGCGCGGCTCTAGCCGGGCAAGCAGCCATCACTCCACACCGCTTCCTGCAACGCCAGCGGCAGTTCCAGCGCCAGAGCCTTGTGCTCACGCTCGTGGTGGTGCTCCAGCACGTGGCGCAGCGCGTGGGCCGCGTCCAGCAGCGCCAGCACGGCCGCGCGCCGCTCGGCCTCGTCCTGCGGCGGGCGCTGCGCCGCGGCCCGCACCCGCTCCAGGTATTCGTCGGCCAGCAGCTCGATGCGCTCGTGCTCCACCAGGTACACGCGCGGCGCCCAGCGCGCGCCCTCGGGCACGTGCGGCAGCAGGCGGGCGTTCTCGGTGGCGATGTGTGCGCGGATGTCTTCGCGCCACTGCTGCAGGCGCTGCAGGGCGCTGGCGAAGTCGGCGCCCGCCACGTCCAGCAGGTGCGCGTGCAGCAGCGCGTCCAGGCGTGCGTGCTGGCGCTCGAAATGATGGGCTGCGGGGGGCTGCTGTGCTTGCATGGCCGGCTGGGTTGTGGAGGTGGCGTGCCTTATACACCCATGCTCCGGGCACACCGGGCGCGGCGCAGCAGCGGGACGGCGGGATTCATGCCGCCGTCACGGGCGTGGCGTAGCCCAGGGCGTCGGTGCGCACCACAGCGCCGTCGGCGTTCAGGCGCACGCTGCACGTGCCCGGCTCCGGGCGCAGCCGGGCGCGGCGCTGGCCCAGGGCGAGATCGACCACGCCCTGCACCGCCACGCCGACCTCCAGCACCGCGTCGCGCCCGCGCGCCAGCTCGCGCTCCGTGTCCTGGTGCTGCGCGTGCAGCTGCGCCAGCACGCCGCGCACGTGCTCCAGCGACGCCCGCGCCTGGCCCAGCACGGCCTTGGGGTCGCCGTGCGCCGACAGGTGGGCGACGAGCCGCTGCAGGCCGTCCAGCGCCTTCTGCTCTTTCTCGATGCGCTGCGCCAGTTCGTCCTTGCGCGCCTGCAGCGCCGGATTGACGCCCAGCTCCACGCGCGTCGCGCCGCCCATCTCGGTGCCCAGCAGCGGCGCGCGGATCTTCATCATGGCCTGCGCGTGGCCCCCGGTCAGGCGCCCGCGCTGCGGCGAGCCCGCCCCGATGACGATCTGGCCCAGCGACTGCAGCCGGCAGTCCATGGCCGTGTCCAGCACCGTCAGCACCGCGCCGGCGTGCAGCTGCGAGGCTTCGGCAAAGCGCGCCTGCAGGCCGCCGTGCGCCTGCACCCGCGCATGGCCGATGACGCCCCCGGCGACGTGCACGTCGCCGCCCGCCTGCACGATGCCGCCGTCCACCGTGCCGCCGACCATGATGTCGCCGGTGGCGCTGACCTTCATCTGCTGGCCCACGTCGCCATCGACCTGCACCGAGCCGTCGAAGTCGATATGGCCCGTGGCCATGTCCACCTGCGCGACCCGCAGCACCCGCTCGACCACGACGCCGGCCGTCACCTGCACCGGCTGGCCCGCGATGCTGGCGCACAGCACGTCGGGGTCGTCGCCGGACTTCTCGGCGCCGGCCAGCGACGCGGCGAACGGAACGTCGCAGCCGGGCTGGGCGGGCAGCTCGTCGCCGCGCACGGTGTAGCCGGGCACGCCCGGCGTGGCGGGGCTGCGGCGCATCAGCAGGGCGCCGGGCTCGACCATGACGATGCCGCCGTGGGCGCGGTAGTCCACCAGGCCGTGCTCGTCCACGCGCGGCGTGCGGTCGGGCGCCACCGGCGTCAGGGCGGCGAACACGGTGTCGTGCCCGTCCTGCGGCGGCGCGCCGCGCGCGACGACCTGCTCCTGCCCCAGGCCGGCGCCCAGGGCGTGCGCCACGGCCTCCTGATCGACGCCGGCGACGACGCCGGCATCGGCCAGCGCGTCGAGCACCGCCTGCCGGGTGGCGGCGGCGCCGCCCATGGGCGGCTCCACGCACAGCAGCGCCTGCATGGCGTCGCCCGCGACCGACACCGCGACGCGCGCGTCGCGGCGCTCGGCCACCAGGTGCACGGCCCGCGCGGTGTTGGCGTTGGCGCATGCCAGGGCCTGCGCCAGCGCGTCCTGGTGCAGCAGGCAGGCGCCGTAGCCGGCGGCCTCCAACCCGGCGCGCAGGTCGGCCGCGTCCAGGCCGGCACGCTGCGCCGAGGGTTCCACGCTGAGGAACACCTTGCCTTCGGTTTCGTCGAGCTTGAGTCCTGGGATCTCCATGCCGCCGACTCTACATCAACGTAAATTTAGTTACAAAATAAATATTGCAACAGCCATGCGATTCCAGTAACTGCATTTCGCCATCACGCGCACAGCAGCCCCGCCGCGTGGCCGCGCGTGAATGCCTCCTCGAACACCGAGTAGCCCGACCAGTCGGCGTGGGCAAAGGCCAGGCGCGCCGTGGCGGGCGTCGGGGCGATGGCTGTTCGCTCGCCGTTTGATAGCTGTTTGCGCTTACCAGATAAAACTTCAAGGCCAATTTTGCTTAAAAACCCTTGTCCTCCGGCCACCGGGATCGACATGGCGTGGCCGTAGCGCGTGATCTCCATGCGCGTGGCGCGCGCGGCGATGTCGGGGTGCGGCCCGGCCAGCGTGGCCAGGATGGCATCGCGCCAATGCGTCCAGGGCCGCTCCAGCAGCGCGCGCCGGCCGTCCGGCCAATCGCCCAGCGCCTGGTAGTACGTCAGCACCGTGGGCCCGGCGAGCTGCGCGCCCAGATCCAGGCGCTGGTGGCCCGCGTCCACGTAGCCCAGGCCGCCGGGGTTGGCCGTGTCGTAGAGCACGTTGTCCCACGCCGGCGCCGCGCCGGGGTGATCCTGCAGCGGGCGGTCGATGTGGATGTTGGCCACCAGCCAGGGCGCCCAGCGCAGCCGCTGCGCGGCCTGCGGCACGAAGGCCGGCGGGTTCTGCACCACGCGCGCCGCGACGAACACCGGCAGCGCGACGACGCAGCGCTCGGCCTGCCAGCGCAGCACGCGGCCGCTGGCGTGGTGCAGCGCGTCCACCTCGACGCCGTGGCGCTGTTCGGCGATGCGCAGCACGCTCATGCCGGCGTGCACCTGCCCGGCGGCCTGCAGCGGCGCGGCCAGGCGGCGCGCCAGCCAGGCGTTGCCCTCGGGCCAGGTCAGCACGGCCTCGCGCTCGGCGGCGGGCACCTCCTCGCCCGGAGCGAAGAAGCCGTGGCGGCTGGCAAAGTAGTGCACGCCCGCCCAGGCGGAAACGCGCGCGCTGCCGGCGCCGTAGTCGTCGCGGCAGCAGTAGTCCAGGTACCAGCGCAGGTGCGGGTCGTGCAGCCCCTCGGCCACCAGCCACTGGTCGAACGCCACGGCGTCCAGCGCCAGGTGCTCCGGCGCCAGCGCCCGCCCGGCACGCCAGCCGCGCACCGTGGGCATGTGAAACGGCGTCGCCCGCGCCAGCTCGCGAACGCGGCGGGCAAAGCGGCGGTACTGCGCCAGCGTGTCCGCGCCCACGCCGTCGGCGGGCAGCAGGCCTTCGTGCCAGCGGCCCTGCCAGAACAAGCGCTCCTGCGGGCTGTGGCACAGGTGGCGCTCGTCGTACTGCCAGCGCCCGGCCACGCGCTGGCGCAGGCCCAGTTCTTCCAGCAGGTCCTGCACCTCGAACGCGTCGCTGCCCGGCAGCGGCAGGTAGTGCGCGCCGCGCGGGCAGGCCAGGCCGCCCACCTGGGTAGCGCGGCTGTTGCCGCCGGGCTCGTCTTCGAGTTCGAGCAGCGCCAGCTCGTCCACCCCGGCCAGGCGCAGCGCACGCGCCGCCGCCAGGCCGGCAATGCCGCCGCCGGCAATCACCACGCGGGTGCGCAGCAGTTGGTCCGGCGCCGGCACGCGCCCACGCGCCAGCAGGTCGCGCACCTGGTGGCCGCGCTCGACGGCGATGCCGGTGAAGCCGCCGGGCAGGTCTGGCCGGGCACTTTCGCACCCGGCCAGCGCCAGCAGCGAAGCAGTGTTGAGGAATTGGCGGCGCTGCATGGCCAAGGCCGTGGCGTGGGGCCGCCTCAATCCGCCCAGCGCTGGCGCACCTGCAGCAGCTGCGCCAGCAGCGGCACAAAGCAGGCCACCAGCGCCGGGTCGAAGTGGCGCCCTGACTCTGCCTGGATATGGGCCATGGCGTCCTCGGGCGCCCAGGCTTTCTTGTACGGGCGTTCGCTGGTCAGCGCGTCGAACACGTCGGCCAGGGCGACGATGCGCGCCTCCAGCGGTATGGCGTCGCCCGCCAGGCCGACAGGGTAGCCGCTGCCGTCCCATTTTTCGTGGTGGCCCAGGGCCACGCTGCGCGCCAGGCGCAGCACGCGGCTGGGGTGTTCGCCGATGATTTCGGCGCCGATCTCGGGGTGGCGGCGCATCACGACCCATTCCTCCGGCGTGAGCTTGCCGGGCTTTTGCAGGATGGCGTCGGGGATGCCGATCTTGCCCACGTCGTGCATCGGCGCGGCGTTGAGCAGGTCGTCCGCCCAGGCGGCGCTGCACCCGGCGGCCAGTGCCAGCAGGCGCGCGAAGTGGCTCATGCGGATGACGTGCATGCCGGTCTCGTTGTCTTTGTACTCGGCCGCGCGCCCCAGGCGCTGCACGATCTGCAGGCGCGTCTCCTGCAGTTCGTCCAGGCGCACCAGCGACAGATGGGTGCGCACGCGCGCGCGCACCACGGCGGCGCTGACGGGCTTGGTGATGTAGTCCACGCCGCCGGCGTCGAAGCCGCGCGCCTCGTCCTGGCTGTCGGTCAGCGCGGTGACGAAGATCACCGGGATCGGCGCGGTGGCCGCGTCGGCCTTGAGCGCCGCGCACACGGCGTAGCCGTCGAGCCGGGGCATCATCACGTCGAGCAGCACCAGGTCGGGCCGCTGCTGGCGCGCAATGGCGAGCGCGCGCTCGCCGTCCATGGCAAAGAGCAGCCGGTAGTCCGCCTGCAGCACGTGGCGCAGCACCTGCAGGTTGGTGGGCTCGTCGTCCACGACCAGCAGACGGGGGCGGTTGTCGTCGTCGGCGTTCATGCGGCCGATTGTGCGGCAAGGGTGCGCAGCGCCTGCAGCTGGGCCTGCGCGCGGTCGAAGTCGAAGGCGTCGATGGCCTCGCGCAGCGGCTCCAGCGCCAGCGCGGGCAGCAGCGCGGCCAGCACGGACAGTGCGGTCTCGGGCAGCTCGCCCTGGGCCAGCGCCTGGGCGGCGTGGTCCATGGCGCTCAGCGCCTCGGCGGCGCGCGCCGCATCCAGCGGCGCGGCGGCGGGCAGGCCTGCGTCCAGGCCCGCAGGAGTGCCTGCGCACGGCGAGGTGTGGGCCCGCAGCGCGTGGGCCACGGCGTCCCAGGCGGGGCCCAGGGCGTCGATCCAGCCCGTTGCGGCGGCAGTGTCGGCCTCGCGCGCGGCGCGCTCCAGCTGGCCCAGCAGGGCCTGCAGCGGCGCCAGGGCCAGGTTGCCCGCCACGCCGCGCACCCGGTGCGCCAGGGCCGTGAGCGCGGGCCAGTCGGCCGCGTCCAGCAGCACCTGCAGCCGCCCGGGCAGGCCCTGGTGCTCGTGCAGGAAGCGCTCCAGCGCCTCGCACAGCAGCGGCGCCTCGGTCCACAGGCGCAGGCCGCGCTCCCAGTCGATGGGCTGCGTGCCCGCGGACGGCGGCGGCGCGGGCACCGCGGCGATGGCGTCGGGCCGCAGGCCGAGCACGCGGGCGATCTCGGCGTACAGGCGCGGCAGCTCCAGCGGCTTGCCGGCGAAGCCGTCCATGCCGGCGGCGCGCGCGTCGCGCCGGTCCTGTTCGAGCACGCTGGCCGACAGCGCGACGATGGGCACGGGCCGCTGCTGGCGCTCCTGCTCGTGCGCGCGGATACGGCGCGTGGCCTCCAGTCCGTCCACGCCGGGCATCTGCAGGTCCATCAGCACCAGGTCGAAGCGCTCGCCCGCGCACAGCCGCACGGCCTCCTCGCCGCTGCCCGCCAGGGTGATGCCGTGGCCTCCGCGCTCCATGGTCAGCTGCAGCAGCTCCAGGTTGTTGGGCACGTCGTCCACGGCCAGCACGCGCAGGCTGGGCAGGGTACGGGCGGGCTGCTGCAGCGCGGCCTCGGGCGGGCTGCCCGGGGGCAGCGGCAGGCGCACGCTGAACACGCTGCCCGCGCCGGGCGTGCTGCGCACGGCGATGCTGCCGTGCATCAGCTCGACCAGCTGGCGCGAGATGGTGGTGCCCAGCCCGGTGCCGCCAAAGCGCCGCGTGGTGGAGGCGTCGGCCTGCGCGAAGGGGTCGAAGATGCGCTCGATCTGCGCGGGCGCTATGCCGATGCCGGTGTCCTGCACCTCCAGCAGCAGTTCGCCCTGCGCGTAGCGCACGTGCAGCAGCACCTGGCCGCGCTCGGTGAACTTGACGGCGTTGCCCGTCAGGTTGACCAGCACCTGCTGCAGGCGCAGCGCGTCGCCGCGCAGGTAGTCGGGCTGGTCCGCGGGGTAGTCGAGCACCAGGGCCAGCCCCTTCTTGGCCGCCGCGATGCGCAGCGAGGCCAGGATCTGCTCGCACAGCTCGCGCAGCGAGAAGTCGTCCAGCTCCAGCTCGACGGCGCCTTTTTCGAGCTTGGCGGTGTCCAGGATGTCGTTGAGCAGCCGCAGCATCGAGCGCGCCGCGTGGTGCACGGTGCCCAGCTGGCGGCGCTGCGGCGCCTCCAGCGGCGAGTCGAGCAGCGCCTCGGTGAAGCCGATGATGGCGTTCATGGGCGTGCGGATCTCGTGGCTCATGTTGGCCAGGAAGCTGGCGCGCGCGGCGGCGGCGGCCTCGGCGCGCTCCTTGGCGGCGCGCAGGTCCTGCTCCATGGCGCGGCGCTGCGTCATGTCGGAGGCGAACTTGAGCACCTTGCTGACCTTGCCGTCGGCGTCCAGCACCGGGTTGTAGGTGGCCAGCATCCAGACCTCGCGTCCATCCTTGCCGATGCGCAGGCATTCCTCGGTATGGAACTTCCCGGCGCGCAGCCGCTGCCACAGCTGTGCATATTCGGCGCTGTGCGCGTACTGCGGCGGGCAGAAGCTGGCGTGCGGCAGGCCTATGACTTCGTCGAGCGTGTAGCCCATCAGCTCCAGGTAGTTGGCGTTGGCGTCGATCAGGTGGCCGTCCACGCTGAACTGCGCCGCCGCGCGCGAGCGGTTGATGGCCGCCAGCGTGCCCTCCAGCTCGGCGCTGCGCGCGCGTACATCGGTGATGTCGAGGATCACGCCGTCGATCTGGCTCATGCGCCCCGCCTCGTCGGGCACGCCCCGGCCGTGCTCGGACAGCCAGCGCGTGGCGCCCGCGCGCGTGGTGATGCGGTATTCCACGTGGTAGGGCTGGGCATGCTCCAGCGCGTAGTCCACGTCCAGCGCGATGCGCGCCGCGTCCTCGGCGTTGATCTGCGGCCCCCAGTGCACGCTGCCTTGAATGAAGTCCTGCGCGCTCCAGCCGGTCATGGCCTGCACGGCCTCGCTGATGAACAGCATGGGCCAGTCGCCTTCGTTGCGGCAGCGGAACGCCACGCCGGGCAGGTTGGCGACGAGCGAGCGCAACTGCTCGCGGCCGTGCTCGCGCTCGCGCTCCAGCGCCTTGTGCTCGCTCAGGTCGGTCAGGAAGCCGACGAACAGCGGCTCGCCCGGCTGCTCCACGCGGCCCACCGCCAGGCGCACCGGGATCAGGCGCCCGTCCCGGTGCCGTGCCAGCGTCTCGCGGCCGACGCCGAGGAACCGGGCAAAGCCCGTCACCCCATGGGCCCGCTGGTAGTCCACGTGCGTGTCGCGCCGGTCCTCGGGGATCAGCGCCGCGACCGGGCGCCCCACGATGTCGCGCGCCGGCCAGCCCAGCAGCCGCTCGGCAGCGGGGTTGAACGACTGCACCTCGCCCTGGGCGCTGATGATGACGACGGCGTCCACCGCCGTCTCCAGCACGGCGCGCTGGCGCGATTCGCTGCGCTGCATCTCCTCGTACAGCCGGCGGTAGCGCAGCCGGGAGTTGATCGCCACCACCACCAGGCTGAGCGCCACCGTGACGACGGCGATCGCCAGCGCGAGCGAGCTTTGCACCGGCACCGTGTAGGTCACGCGCTCCAGGCTTTCGATCGACTGGATGAAGCGCAGCGCCGCCATGCCCGTGTAGTGCATGCCGGCGATCGCCAGGCCCATGACCATGCCGGCCAGCGCCGTGATCCAGCCCTGGCGCGTTTGCCAGGCGCCGGGCAGGTGCTGCTGCAGCCCGAAGCGCACCCACAGCGCCAGCACCGCCAGCAGCACGGCCACGACGATGGACAGGACAAAGCCGCCCAGCGCGTAGCGCATCAGCGGCGCCAGCTCGGACGCGGCCATGCCGATGTAGTGCATGGCGCCTATGCCCGCCCCCACCAGCACGCCGCCCACCAGCAACTGCCCCCAGCCGGCGCGCTCGCGCACCAGTAGGCGCAGCGCCACCCAGGACGCGCCCAGGCTGGGCAGCACCGACAGCGCCGTGATGCCGGGGTCGAAGCGCGCATGCCCGCAGATGGCGAAGGCCAGCATGCCCACGTAGTGCATGGTCCACACGCCGCTGCCCAGCGCCAGCGCGCCCGAACCCAGCGCCAGCTGGCGCGCGCCCCGGTCTTGCGCCGTGCGCGCCAGCTGCGCCAGATGCAGCGCCACAGCGGACGCGCCCATGGACACCAGCACCGACAGCAGCACTAGCCAGGGGTCGTGCTGCTGCCATAGCAGCGGGTCGGCGTTCAGGCCATGGACGAAATAGCGGTCAAACATGCCAGGGAAAGATTTGGTTCGGCGCACACAATCCGTACATTGTGTTGCAAGTTGGGATGCCGCCGCTCCGGCAGGCGTGAATGTCGCTCAGTGCTGCAGCCGGCCCCATTCGCGCTCGTAGCTGTAGACCAGCACCTGGTTGGACAGGCGGTTGACCTCGGCGGGCACGCGCGCCATGTCGCGCGGAAAGTCGAACAGCAGCGGCAGCGACGCCACGTCCAGGAAGCGCAGTCCGGCCGGCAGCGCGCCGGGCAGGCGCCAGGGCCGGCGGCTGGCCAGCACGAAGCCCCATTCGCCAAAGCTGGGCACCTGCGCGTGGTAGGGCGTGGCCGTCAGGCCCACGGACTCGACGGTGGCGACCACTGTCCAGAAACTCTGGCGCGCGATCAGCGGCGAGGTGGTCTGGATCACCGCGTAGCCGCTGGCGGCCAGGTGGCGATCGAGCAGTGCGTAGAAGCTGTTGGTGAACAGCTTGCCGATGGCGAAGTTGGTCGGGTCGGGAAAGTCCACCACGATCACGTCAAAAGTTTCGTGCGCCCCCACGCTCCGCCGCTGCGCTGGGTCGCTGCCCCCCGAGGGGGCCCTCGCGCCTTGGGGCGGCCCGGCGGCGCTCGAATCCTGCTCGTCCTGCTGCAGCCACTGGAAGGCGTCGGCGTTGACCACGTGCACCTTGGGGCTTAGCAGCGCGCCGCCGTTGAGCCGCACCAGGTCGGGCTGGCGGCTGAACAACCCGGTCATGGCCGGATCCAGCTCGACCAGCGTGACCGACTCGACCGACGGGTACTTGAGGATTTCGCGCACCGCCATGCCGTCGCCGCCGCCCAGCACGGCCACGCGCCTGGGGTGGCCATGCGCCGCCATGGCGGGGTGCACCAGCGCCTCGTGGTAGCGGTACTCGTCGCTTTGCGCGAACTGCAGGTTGCCGTTCAGGTAGAGCCGGTAGCCGCTGCGCCCATGGGTGACGACGATGCGCTGGTACGGCGTGCTGGACGCCAGCACCACCTTGTCCTGGTAGAAGTGGTCCTCGGTCAGCGTGGTGATGAAGCCGGCGCCCCACAGGCCCGCGCCCAGCACGGCGAACACCAGCGCGCAGGCCGCGGCGTGCTCGCGCAGGCGGCGCAGCTCGCCGCGAAACAGCCACAGCGCCCACAGCGCGACGAACGCGTTCATCAGCCCGAACAACAACCCCGTGCGGATCAGCCCCAGGCGCGGCACCAGCACGAGCGGAAACGCCAGCGACACGGCCAGCGCGCCCAGGTAGTCGAAAGTCAGCACCTGGCTGACCAGATCCTTGAGCTGCACGTTGCGCCTGAGGATGCGCATGACCAGCGGGATCTCCAGCCCGACGAGCGTGCCCACCGCCAGCACCATGCCGTACAGCAGCACGCGAAACGCCCCCGGCGCGTAGGCGTTGGCCAGGAACAGCGTGGCCGGCAGCGCGCCGCCCACCAGCGCCACGAGCAGCTCGATGCGCAGAAAGTGCGCTGGTAGCTGCCGCTCGAAATAGCGCGACAGCCACGAGCCCACGCCCATGGCGAACAGGTAGGTGCCGATGATGGTGGAGAACTGCAGCACCGAGTCGCCCAGCACGTACGACGCCAGGGCGCCTGCCGCCAGCTCGTACAGCAGGCCGCAGGCGGCGACGACGAACACGCTGGCGAGCAGCGCCACCTCGGTGAGGCGGGGGGTGGAGGCGGCAGGAGCGGTTGCGCCGGGAGCGGTCTGGTTCATGGGTTATGCCAATGCCTTGTCCAGTTGCTGCGCCAAACCATCCTTCGTCAGCCAGCCGAACACCGCGCGGTTTTCGCTGGCGCGCGCCCACAGCTGGCCGACCTGGCGTTTCTCGATCTCGTACGGGTCGTTTTGCAGGTGCGCGCCCTTGTATTCGAGCAGCGCCACGCGGCCGTCCACCAGCTCTGCCACGAAGTCGGCATAAAAGCGCCCATGCGAGGTGGGCAGGGCAAAGCCGCAGGGGGCGGTATCGAGGTTGCGCACCCAGTGGCGCACGCGCGGGTGGCGGTCGATCAGCTGGGCGCAGGCGAACTCCTCGCCGCTGTCCTTCAAATCGGCCAACACCGGAAAGTAATGTTTGGCGAAGCGGTAGCGCCCGGCGTAGCGCGTGGCGGCGGGCGCCGGGTAGCGGCCAGGCGTAAAGACATGGGGGTGCGCCCAGTCGGGCTCCACCAGCCAGGCGCCGCCCGCGCCCTCGTCGCCCAGCACCATTTGCCGAAAGGCGCGCTGCGCAGCGTTCTGGCGCAGTTCGGCGGCGTGCTGCTCAATCGCCCGCGCCAGGCGAAAGCGCCCCTGCGCCAGCGCCACCAGCGGCACGCCGCAGCTGTGCAATTGGTAATTGACCACCGCCGCCAGGTAGGCGCGGCGCTGGCCCTGCGTCAGGTCGGCCAGGGGCTTGAACAGCGACTGGTCCAGCCAGCCGACCAGCGTGTCCGCGTCGATGCTGCTGCTGTGCCAGTCCATGGGCATTTGCGCGCCGCCCGCCAGGCGCATGGTGACGCGCTGGCCTTCCAGGCCGATTTCAAACAAATCCGGCTCCTGCACCACCTGAAAGCCAGGCAGCTGCACCGCAGCGGGCGCGAGCCAATCGACCTCCACCGCCTCCAGCACCGCTTCGCGCTCCAGCAGCCACAGGGGCGCCTGGGCATCGGCCCGGTAGGCCAGGCGCGGCAGCGGCGCAAACGCCACGCCGTGGCTGGCGGGCGCGGCCTGCGCGGCCACCAGGGCGTTGTGCTGGGCCACCTGCTGGCGCACTTGCTCCTGCTTTTTGGCGCCGCGCACCTGGGCCAGCAGCAGGGCTTCGGTGTCCTGGCCGATGTGCGCCACCGCGCGCAGGCCCGCGCCGGGCGCCAAGGCCTGCACGCCGGGCTGGGCCAGCAGTTCCGGCGTGGGGGTGATGCTATCTAAAATAGTAGCTATTGGCGCTTGCTGGACAGGCGTTTGCGCCTGATTTGACTCCAAATTTTCCCACAACGGCAGGCTGGCGGGCGCGGCCACCATGCTGGCCACGTCCAGCGCCTCGAAGCCCATGTGCTCGATCAGCCGGTCCGCCAGCGCGTGCGCCGCCTGCGAGAACGAGGCCGCGCACACATGGGCGTAGGCGCGGTTCAGCAGTGCCCGCCCGCGCCGCACCGCGTAGGGCATGCGCAGCACGCGGCCCAGCAGCTGCTCCACGGCGGTAGCGCTACTCAGCGGCTGCAGGCTGCACAGCACGTAGGCAAACGGGCAGTCCCAGCCCTCGCGCAGCGCCTGCACGGTAATCACGTAGCGCACCGGGCAATCGCGCGCGGCCAGGTGCACGTCATCGAGCCCGCGCTGCGTGCCGGTGGCCACCACGATCTGATTCGCGGGCAGCTTCAGCTCATCGACGAGGTAGTCGCGCAGCTTTTCGGGCGGCATCTCGCCGTCCTGGTTGTGCGCCTGAAACAGCACGATGGGGCGCACATAGCCCGCGCCCGCGGCCTCGTCCTTGAGCGCCTCTGCCTCCAGCTGCCGCTGCGTCTGCACGGCGGCAAACACGGCGGCGGGCCAGCCCTCGGGGTGCTCGGCCAGCACGATGGGCAGCTTGATCATGTCCTCGGCGGCCAGCTCCTGCGCACTCACGTGGTAGAGCACGTTGGTCTGCGCGGGCAGCGGCGTGGCCGTCAGCTCCAGGATGAAGCTGGGGTTCAGGCGCTGCAGCGCGGTAAAGCTCTTGTCCGTCTTGGTGTTGTGCGCCTCGTCCACGATCACGATGGGCTGGTGCAGCGCCAGCCAGTTGGCCAGGCTCCAGCGCGGCTGGCCCACAAAGCCGGCCAGCACGCCGGTGGCATCGCGCGCCGCGTCCTCGGGCGTGACCAGCGCGTCGGGCAACTCGCGCAGCGGCGCCAGGGCGCGGTCTTCCACCCCTTTGAAGTGGCGCTCGAAGGCCTCGGAAAAGCCATAGACGTTGCGCTGGCCCGCGTCTTCGACGCGAAAGCTCTGGATCGTGGCCACGACGACGACCGCCCGGCGCCCCCAGTCCGGCGGGGCGATGTGCGCCACGTCGCCCAGCGTGCACACCTGCAGCCCCTCGCCGTAGGCTTGGACCAGCGCCGCGCGGTAGGGGTGACCAGGCATCTGCAGGCTTTGAAGGGTTTGCGTGCGGATGGCGTCGCTGGGCACCAGCCACAGCGCCACCGGCGCGTCCTGCCCCGCCCAGTCGCGCGCCAGCAGCGGCACGGCGTGCGCGGCCAGCACCGTCTTGCCACCGCCCGTGGGAATGCGCAGGCACACGCAGGGCACGCGGCCAAAGGCCCCCGCCTGGTAGGCGCGCCCGGCCTGCGCCGCAAACGCCTGCGCCGCGCCCTGCAGGCGGGCGGCCTGGGCCAAGGTGGACAGGGCGGCGAGGGCGTGGGTCTGGTAGGTTTTGAGGGTGATGGGGGTCATGGAAGAAGGTTTTCCTGCGCGCGGCGGTATGCCTGTTGCGGCGACTTCGGCTTGTCCGGCTGGGTCATGACGATGCGCTTTTGCGCCAGCAGCGGGCGCAGGTAGTCCTGCCGGATAGTTTCGGGCTTGCGGCTCAGCAGCAAGGCCAGCTCTTCGGCCCGCCATGCCCGCAGGCTGCAAAGCTCCACCACCAGTTCGCGCACCGGCTCCGGTGGGTGGCGCCGACCTATGCTGCCGATACGAGCTGCCAATTGGCCTGGAATTCCATCCAGCAACGTATTCCGCTCCTCGTCGAACTTACTGGATAAGGACTCAGCCATGCTGGACAAGGGGGCCGACTTACTGGATAGCGCGTCCAGCTTGCTGGACAAGCCGCAAGACGCTACACCCAACAGCCTGTCCGTAGGCAAGTACCACGTAGCCGAACCCCGGCCCTGCTGACTGAACAGGCCCGCGTCGCGCAGTCGCCGCAGGGCATTGCTGGCGGCAAGGGTGTCCACCTTGTTCAGCGTACGGTACGTCGCGTTATCGATGGCTCCCGCCTCCCGGGCCACGACCAGGGCGCGGGCCTCTTCGTCGCTAAGGTGCAAGGCCTTGAACTGCCCCAGCCAGCGAATGTCCTCCTCGCCCAGGAAATGGTGAAAGAAAAACAAGGCGCTGAACCGGTCCTGCCCCCGGTCGGACTCGAACAAAGGCGGCACCAGCCCGGCCTTGTCCATCGCTTCGCGCATGGCGCGAATGCCACTGCCCTTGGTTTCGGCAAAGCGGGTTTCATGCAACACGGCAGCGATGTGTGGATTGCGCGGCATGGAGCCAGGCTCGCCCAGGTGGTCGGGCGACTTGAGCGAAAAACCGGGGTTGCGGATCTCCAGCCGGTTGGCATAGCGGATCACCTGCACCGGCGCCTGCGCACGGTAGCTGCGGTGCATCAGGGCATTGACCAGCGCCTCGCGCAGCGCACGCAGCGGGATGGCGGGCTTGTCGCTGCGCTGCAACTGGCCCTCGTCTAGCCCAAAGCCCTTGGGCAAGTCATCGAGCACGGCGGCCTGCACACGGCGCAGCAGCGTGAACAGCGGCGCACGCAGCTCCACCGTATCGAAACGGCGATCCGGATGCGGCACCCATTCGCGCCCCGGCACCCGGATGTAGTCCACCCGCGTCATCGGAAAGCAGCGGCGCAAGGCCACAGCCTTGCCAAACAGCAGCAACCCGGCCACCGTCGGTTTCCATGCGCCCGCCGCGTCGCGCCGCACCGCGTTCAAGGCCTGCAAGAGCTCTGCATCCGTCCACCGCAGCTCCTCGGCATCGGGATTGGCTTCGGCCCGAGCCTGGCGGTAATCGGCCATGGCGTTGTCGTCCAAATCATCCATGTCGGCGTCAGCCACCAGCCCCGCGTCAAAGCTTTCCCGCTGGCGCGACTGGTACAGCATCTCCAGGTCGTCCTCGGTACAACGCTGGTCGGTGCTGCCAATGCGGCGCAATGCCCCTTTGGGCAGGCCCGTGGCCTTGAAGTAGACAGGCTTGTCCTGCGGCGCGGCCTCTGGAACAAACACCACCACAACGGGTTCGCCCGCCAGGGTTTCGGTGCGGATATCCACCCGCAGCGGCATGTTGAACGCCGTGGCGCACTGGCTGGCCAGGTCGGCGCTGAGCTTGTCCGGATGGGGTACGCCCTCCACCACGTAGCCAGGGAACAGCGCCTGTTCGTCTGCAGTCACGCCCAGCAGCAGCCAGCCGCCGCCCAGATGGGGTTCATTGGCAAAGGCACAAATGGTTTCCAGCAGCGACTTGCCCGCCTCCTGGGCGCGCTTGGCCTCGATACGCTCGTTTTCATCGAGCAGGTTCAGGCTTTCCAGCAATTCCTGTGCATTCATCGTCATCACCCTCACCTCGCCTTCACGTCGTACGGAATGTGCTTGAACGTGACCCGTGCGCGCGCCAGCGTCTCGGGGCCGAGGCGGTTGGCCTCGCCGTAGACGATCAACGGCGCCTCGGGGTGGGGCGTGCCGGCGTGCAGCTGCAGCAGTGATTCGAGCACGGCGCGCGTGAGCACGTTGCCGCCGGCCGGGCGCTTGTCGCCCAGGATGCCGTTGAACAACAGGTAGTAGGCGGTGCGGCTTTGCAGCACGGGCTCTGCCGTGATTTCAGGTGAAATTGGCTCCAAACCATTATCCAATAAGCGAAAACAGCTATCAAAAACAGAGTTTGTTCCCAGCCACGGCGTGCCCGGCTGGCCCTGGGCGGGGTCGAAGGCGCTGCCCGTTTCCTGCTGCCAGACAAAAGCCGCCAGCGTGGCAAAGCGCACATCCGGGTGGATGGCGCCGCTGGCGTCGAAGATGGGCGCGCCCAGGGCGCAGAAGCGAAAGCCGCCGCCGCCCTGCCATCCCACCGCCTGACTGATGCCGCCCTGCTCGCCGTCGAGAACTTTTTGCAAGCGCGGCAGGCAGTGCGTGGCGGCGTGTTCGCCCATTTCGATGCCGATCCAGCGCCGGCCCATCTTGTGCGCGACGGCGGCGGTGGTGCCGGAGCCAAGGAAGCTGTCGAGGACGAGGTCGCCGGGGTGGGTGGCGATGTGGAGGATGTTGTGGATCAGCTTTTCTGGCTTGGGCGTTCCAAAGGGCGTTTCCCCTGGGAAAAGAGCCATGACTTCTCGCTTCGCATCCTGCGTATGGCCGGCTTCTCCATGCGGCCAGATGCTGCGCGGTACTACGCCAGCTTGAACTTCGTTGAGAAATAGCTTCAAGGCAGGATTGTTGGTGCCATTGGCACCAAAACTGATACGGCCTTCCTCCACCAAACGCCAGAATTCCGGCTCAACCATGCGCCAATGGCTGCCTTTGGGCGGCGAAACCTGGCGGCCTGATGGGGTTGTGATGGTGTACATCAACCCTTCGTGGCGTTCTTCGGGTGCAAAAATAGGCCCAAGGCGCCAAGGCCCGCGTGGGTCGTTGTCTGGGTTCTTGTACTTGCTCGAACTTTCTTCGGAACGAGGCAATAGTCCGCGCACATGCTTCCACGCTTCCCCCGAAGGCGAATAGCAATGGATGTAGTTGTGGGCAGGAGAAATGGCCGCCGTACCGCTGCGCCCATAAAAGTTTTCCCAAATAACAGTGGAAATGAAATTCCCCCGCCCAAACACCTCATCCATCAGCACCTTGAGGTAATGCCCTTCGTTGTCGTCGATAGTCACCCAAATCGAGCCGTCCTCGCTCAGCAATTCCCGCAGCAGCTGCAGGCGCGGCAGCATCATGCTGAGCCACTGGCTGTGCTCCAGCTTGTCGTCGTAATGCTCAAAGGCGCTTTGCGTGTTGTACGGCGGGTCGATGAAGATGCATTTGACCCGGCCCCGGTAGAACGGCAGCAAGGCCTTCAGGGCAGCCAGGTTGTCGCCCTGGATCAGCAGGTTGTGCGCCGCCTGCACGGCGTCGCCGTGGGTGGAAACGGTGTCCAGCAGCCGGTAGGGCACCTGGGCGGCGGTGGCAAAGGCGGCGGGGCGGTTGAGCCAGTCGAGGGTGGGCATGGGGCAGAAGCGGAAAACAGGCCCGCTATTGTGGTGCAGGCCGCCCACGCCCCCGGCCGGCCTGCCAGCGTCAATGAATCGCCGCCGCCACGATGATGCTGATGCCCAGGCACATGGCGGCCACCACCAGCGCCAGCGCCTGGTTCTGTTTTTCCACGATCTCGCGCCACAGCTCGTAGGGCGTGATCTTGTCGACCAGGATGAAGCACAGCCAGAAGATGACCACGCCGATGACGGCGTAGACGATGGAGCCGATGAAGGCGGCGGGCTTGAGCCATTCGATTCCCAGCATGGTGATTTCTCCTTGAACAATCCCTTGAACCATTATTTGTGGCTGCCACTGCTGGAGTAGCCACCCCAGGAGCCGCCGGAGCTGCGCGAGTACGAGCCGCCCGAGCAGTCAGACGCGAACACAACGAGCACGACGAGAAAGAACACGATGACGACCCCGCAGCCGATGCCACCCGACGCCTGGCGCGGGCCCACGTCCTCGCGCCGCATCAGCTCGGCCTTGTCCTGCAGGCCGAAGGCGGCGGCCACGGCGCTGGAGGCGACCTTGTCGCCGCTCGACCAGGTGACCTCGCTGGCGCTTTGCTCCATCGACAGCAGGCCGCCCTTGGCGCTGGCGAAGTCGCTGTTGACGGTTTTCTGGCCGCGCTCGACCTGCCAGTAGAACTCGCCCAGCACGTAGGTCGTCTCGGCGCTGTAGCTGTACTGCAGCGTGTACTTGCTGCCCAGGTAGGTGGCGCTGCGCCCGCTCGCGTCGAGCCGGGGTGCGCCGGTGGCGGGGCGCACCAGGCTCCAGCCGTCCTCGGCGTCCACCAGAAAGGCGAAGCCGCGCTTGCGGTGGTAGAGCAGGTATTCGTCCCAGCCGAAGCGCTCGCCGTCGGGCTCCACGCCCGCGCGGTGCTGAAAGCCCACCACCTGCCAGTGCACGCCCTGCAGTTGCCCCTTGCTGCCCAGCGGAATCAGCGGCTGCACCGGTTCGTGCTGCGCGGCGGCGCGCAGCTCGCCGCCCACGCCGGCGCCCAGGTCGATCAGGCTGGCGCACGACGGGCAGGTGCAGCTCTTGGTGCTGGCCAGCTGCACGGCGACAGGGGCGCCGCACTGCGGGCAGTTGAACTGGCGGCCCTGCTCGTCCTTGGCCGATTCGCTCTTGAGGCCTTGCAGTTGCAGGTCGTCGAGCAGCACGGCGCGTCCGCGCTCGACGTGCGGCGGCTGGCTGCTGTAGTCGATGGAGAGCACCTCGCCGTCGCTGCTACGCAGCTCCACCATGGCAAAGGGCTGGCCCAGCTCAGGCAACTTGGGCAGCTCGCCCTGCGCCGCGATCAGCGCGGCCTGGCCGCTGTAGGCCACGCTGTAGGTCTTGCCGTTGATGCCGACGCTGGCGCCCAGGCGAAACGCCGCTGCATCGGGTATGGCGCCGCCGCCGCCCACGCCCGCCGGGCGGGAGAAGACGTAGCTGCCGTTGTCCTCACCCAGCGTGGCGCTGCTGCCGTCCTGCAGGAAGGCGATCCATTCGGTCCAGCGGCCGGCGTCGCCCTGGTATTGCAGCCGGCCGATCAGCGTGAAGGGCAACGCCTTGCCGTCCAGCTCCACGCGCCCGCTGGCGTGCAGCTGCAGCGGGCTGTGGTCGTCGAACAGCTCGGCCATCCGGCCGATGCGCGAGAGCACCTCGCCGCTGCGCACCACGGTGCTGTGGCAGTAGCCGCAGACGGCGTGCGTGGACTGCGCGCTCTGGAATTCGACCGGCGCGCCGCAGCCCGGGCAGGGCGCGCGGTAGTGGCGTTGGGTGGCGCTGGTGGCCATGCTGTTTTTTTAAGTGTTTTTTGGCTCTAGCGCTTTACCATCAAGCGCTGACAGCTATTGATTCAGTAGTTCATACCAGCTTCTTCAACAGCTCGGTCTTCTTGGCGTCGAACTCCTCGGCGGTCAGGATGCCCTTGGCCTTGAGGTCGGCCAGCTTCTCCAGCGTGGCCATCACGTCCTCGGGCCTGACGCCAGCGGCTGCTGCTGCAGCGGGCGCCGCCTGGGCGCCCGCGCCTGCCAGGCCGGCCTGCAGGTTCTGCGCCAGCACCTGGCCCATGGCCACGCCGGCGCCCAGGCCCACGGCGTCACCCACCACGCCGCCGCCCTGGCCCGCGCCCTCGGCCAGCTTGGGGATGGCCTGCGCCGTCTGGTACTGCATGAACTTGCCCATGTCGCCGCCGACCATGCCCATGCCGATCTTCTGGTCCAGGATTTTTTGCAGCTCCTCGGGCAGCGAGACGTTCTGCACCGTCATGGCTTCGAGCTTGAGGCCGATCTTCTCGAACGCCGGCTGCAGTTGCCGGGCCAGCGCGTCGGCAAACATCTGCTGGTTGGCCGCCAGGTCGAGGAAGGCCACGCCGCTGCCGGCGATGGCGTTGCTGATGTTCTGCAGCACCAGGCCGCGCAGCTGGCCTTCCAGGTCGGCGGCGGGGTAGGACTCGCGCGTGCCCGAGATTTCGGTGTGGAACAGCTTGGGGTCGGCAATGCGATAGGCGTAGTTGCCAAAGGCGCGCAGGCGCACGGCGCCGAAGTCCGCGTCGCGGATGGTGATGGGCTGGGGCGTGCCCCACTTCTGGTCGATCTGCTGGCGCGTGCTGAAGAAGTACACGTCGCTCTTGAACGGCGACT
>Ga0222429_100541_pt1 | contig 25021 bp, 20 predicted proteins | sample 1B50Ametagenome_FD_182475 | JGI IMG/M metagenome (GOLD analysis project Ga0222429, IMG submission 182475) | Enriched microbial communities from leaf-cutter ant dump, University of Wisconsin, Madison, United States - 1B50A (version 2) | ecosystem: Environmental > Terrestrial > Nest > Insects nest...
TATAGTTATCCACAAATTTGATTTATTCACAAAGAAAAAAGTAACAAAAAAGAAAGGTAATAGTAATAATAGTATATTAGAAATAGCTTCAGGACAAATCTAAAGGTTGGTGTTGTGAGAGGGCTTGTGCACAGCCTCTACCACCAACATCTGTTATTACAGTTGTTGATGATGCGATACACGGACCCTCCCGCGAACACCAACAACGGCAACAGAAAATACCCCGGAGGGGGTTCAATTTGAATAGCCATCGGTACAACCGATGGTAAGTCGTCCAGGATTTACATTGAACCCGCCGCGGCGGATTCAACAAAAACTTCGGCACGTTCTCCCCAACTTCGTTGGGGGCTACTCAAATTCAAGCCCTGCGGGCTATGGTGTCCTCATGACCGAAAGAATAATTTTGACGCCTGTTCATTATTAAGTTGCCACACCAGCAACTTTTGTATAAATAGAAAGCTGCCATTTTATGGCAGCTTTCTAAAAATATCAACTTTCAGGAATTAATCCTCTACCCAATCTACTTCTGTTACCTTCCAGCTCCTGCTGTTGGCGGAATCAATGACCGCTTCACATACTTTTTGTGTTTCGTATGCGTCACGGAAGTTCGGATGACATTCCACTCCGTCTTCCAGTGCTTTCAGGAAATCTGCCACCTGGTGAACAAAGCTGTGCTCGTAGCCCAGCCCGAGTCCGGGCACCCACCATTTGTCAAGGTAAGGTTGATCACCATCCGTAACGTGAATGGAGCGCCAGCCACGTACGATGGACTCATCCCTGTGATCAAAATATTCCAGACGGTTCAGGTCATGCAAATCCCAGCGGATAGATGCTTTTTCCCCGTTGATCTCAAAGGTGTACAATGCTTTGTGTCCGCGTGCATAACGGGTAGACTCAAACAGTCCGAGTGAGCCGTTCGCAAAATGGCAATGGAAGATACAGGCATCATCAATGCCCACTTTTTCCACTTTACCAGTGACGTTATGAAACCTTTCTTTGATAAAAGTTTCTGTAACAGCAGATACATCCGTAATACCTCCGTTCAGCCACATGGCAGTATCGATACAGTGTGCCAGCAAATCGCCGGTCACGCCGGAGCCTGCCGCATCTACATCCAGGCGCCAGTCTCCACCACCCTGTTTTACTTCAGAGCTGATGGTCCAATCCTGCAGGAAGTTGGCGCGATAATGAAAGATCCTTCCCAGCTTACCGCTGTCAATGATTTTCTTAGCGAGGGTGACTGCAGGCAGGCGACGGTAATTATACCATACGGTATTTTTTATCTTTGCTGCCTCCACTGCATCTACCATTTCCTTTGCTTCCGCCAGTGTGCGGGCCAACGGTTTTTCGCACAGGATCATTTTACCGGCTTTGGCAGCCGCGATGGCAATCTCCGCATGCATATCATTGGGCGTACAAATGTCTACCGCATCTATATCGTCGCGGGCGATCAGCTTTTTCCAGTCTGTTTCAATGGATTCATACCCCCATTGATCGGCAAATGCCTGCACCTTTTCTTTATTGCGGCTACATACCGCTTTTAATACCGGCGTATATTCCAGCGCAGGAAAAAAGTTGGGTACCCTGCGGTAACCGTTGGAGTGTGTACGTCCCATAAAACCGGTACCTACCAGTCCTATACGTAATTGTTTCTTATTTGACATAGCAATAATTTAATGATGGATGTTCGTTTTAATATTGGGTACTATGCGCTCCAGCCGTGCGCCTCCCGCACTTTTATCATCACGGCCAGTATATCGTTCCAGGTTTGCTGCTTGTGCATCACCTCGTTGGGGAACATACAGCCATCCCAACAGATATGATTGAACTTTTTGGTGAGGTTACCATTTTCATCACGCAACCACCAGCCGGCGTCTCTTACAATATCCAGCCTTCCGTTTGGATCTGTTGCCAGGCAATGACGTCCTGTTTTATCGTGTGACCCGGTGCCATGCACCGTTCCATCATTCTGGGCAACGTGGAAGTCTATTGTCCAGGGACGAAGCGCAGCCGTCAATTTTTTCAGCCCCTCTTCCAACGCCGCCCTGTCGCTCCACTGGAAATTTTCCGGGAGAATACGGTGCTCAGGCGCATTGTATCCGAGCAGGTAAAGGAACGTATGCGACATATCTGCCTGGAACCCGAGATTGGGGCTGTTCACTGCTTCCAGCGTATCCAGCATGGTTCTCCAGCTATGCATGCCTGCCCAGCAGATCTCTCCTTCCGCCGCCAGCTTTTCTCCATGATCTCCGGCAATTTTTGCTGCTTCCCTGAAAGTATCTTCTATCAGCTTTTGGCTGCCTGCAGGGTCTTTAGCATATGCTTCAGGACTGCTGGCAGAATCGATGCGCACGATGCCATATTTACGAATACCTATATCATTCAGTTTTTGGGCGAATACACAGCTCTTTCGTACTTCTTCTAAAAAGGTCTTACGGTCGTCGTCGCTTCCCAGCACGGGACCACCCCATATAGGCGCCACCAGGCTCCCGATCACCAGGTTATGCCCGGCTACTTTATCAGCGAGTTTTTTCGGCCCGTCCGGATCGCTCAGATCAATAGAAGGATCAAACAAACCTACATCTACTCCGTCAAACTTAATGCCGTCCACTTCTGCCTTTGCCGTATATTCCAGCATCGTATCAAGCAGCAATGGCGGCTCGGAATCAGGACCTTTTCCTACCACACCCGGCCAGGTTGCATTGTGCAGCTTTGGATAATTGTTTTGTGACATAATCGTTGTTATTTAGATTTAAAGATGTTTAATTACGATAATTTCAGATCCGGGTTGCGCGGACCAAAGTGCTTCAGGATAACGATAGGATCGGAAGAAGACGGGTTCACAATTTTCACGCCTTCTTTCGCAGCCTGCTCACTAACGAAATATTCATCGTTGGTAAGCTGGCCGTAACGGATCAAAGCGGGGGTTTCTATATCCCAAACACCAAATGTACCACGCCCCTGCATAACGATCATACCATAGCAGGCAGCATCTTTGATGGTAACAGTAGCGCCAGGCAAAACGGTAAGCTCCTTGGCGCTGAAGTCTTTTGATTTGTAGGTGATCCAGTTTTCATAGTAACCCTGCGGTCTGGTTTGCTCGTGCGGTAATACCGGCACCGGTGGGGTAAACCTGTTCTGGAAAATATTCGGATCTACGTTGAGCTCCCAATCCAGCACTTCAATCAATGCATCATAGTCGCCTATGCGGTTCTCAGGTGTATCTTTCCATAACAATTCCTCCGGCACAATGGCTTCGTTTACCAATGACTGGTACATAGCAAATACATCTGAAGCTTTTTGCGGCTCGTAGGTACAAAGGCTGCCCGGCGCATGCAGCACACCCGGCGGAACGTCCCACCCAGTACCCGGCTCCAGCCTGAATGCCTGGGAATAGTTGGTGATCTTGTTATCTCCTTTATTGAAATTCATCAGGCATTCCTTTATCTGGTCTTTGGTAACCCCCGGCGCTATTCCCATGAAAGTATAAGGAAAATCACCTCCGTGATTATTCAGCTGTGGTGGAAAATAATAAGCCTCCGGCTTACCTGATTGACCCACCAGCGCTGCTTTCTCATCATTATGATGTACGTGGTGCGGCAGAGGTCCCATGTTATCAAAAAACTTTGAATACATTGGCCAGCTTTTATATTCATTCCATATCCTGTCGCCCAGCAGCTGCCCCTTCAGCTCATTGACCGCGTCCAGCAGCGATACCTGCTCTGTTTTTCCGCCATCTTCTATCACAATCTGGCTTAGCCCTTCGTTTTCCCCCGTCAACGGACCATTCTTGGCAGGCGTGGTAGAAGAGAGCCATCTTTCGTCTATACCTCCCCGTATGCCACCCAGGACATAATAATCATCCGGATGCAGTTTTATCCTTCTTCCCGGCACACAAAATGAACGGGGTACCCATGTAGGGGTAAGCCGTACAATACCCTTCCCCTGGTCTAAAGCCTTTTTCGCTAAGCTTAATTTTTCCATTGTATTAAGATTATATTAATGAACAGTATGTGTTTTTAAAAGTGATTGAATATTGTCTGGGTTTGTTATTATCCGCAGTTGAAGATCATAGGTTTTGGAAGCGCCGGAAGCAATAAACTCCAGCTCTCCCCGGCGTCTCGCTTCCGCCTGCCCTATCGGCGGAATGTTTGCCGGCTCCAGACCGGTCACATATTCGTTCTTTCCCCAATGCTGCCAGTTGATGAACCAGGGAAGCTGTTTTTTAGGGAACTGCAGCGTGACGGCGAACCCCAGCTTGCTGTTGTACAGTCCGCAAAGGCTTTCTCCAATGTTATCCGCATCAATATCCACGAAAGCCACCTCTTCGCCCGCCCCATCGTGATCCGGTATGGGAGCCGGACATTTCTGAAAAGCATTACCAGGCTTGAATATTTTTGCGTTTTCTTCGCCATGCCGGGGCACCCACTTTCCTTTCCACAAAATATCCGTGCCTTCATCCACCAGCGGCCAACTGAAATTGAAGTGATACAATATCATATGCGGAGCCGGTTGATTGCCCCGGTTGATAATTTCGTCTTTGATATAAATAGCAGGATCACCGATAGTGCCGGAGATGGTTCTTTTTAATTCGAAGCTGTGTCCAAAGATCCTGGTTTCGCGGATGATGCCGGTAATGCTCATCTGCATATTACCCATTGCGGGATCCGGCTGCACGACGCTGATGATCTCTGCAGGCACATTGCTGATGTCACCGTGCAGCCCTCTTTCACCATATTCGTCAGATTCAGGACCACCCGTATGCGCCAGACCGCAGGTAGTCAGTAACCCGCCTCCGAAGGTTTTCAGCCAGTCAATGCCTTTGTTCGAAAATGGTTGCGGGGGGCGAACGCCGGTCCTGTTGATCCATGCCAGGTTAAAAGCATTCCAGGAAGCATCTGCAATATCCATTGCCCGGTCTATTAATACCTTATACCGCAATCCCGTGCCCGTGTTGATCCATGCTATGCGGGAGCCCCGCTCTGTACCGTTATCCAGCACAGAAGTTTCAATGCCTCCCAACTGGGCATAGTAGGATATCTTATCCTTCCATTCTCCTTTTTCAATAATATTTTTTCCCTGTGTGTCAAGCATCGTTAAAAACAGATCTGTTTAGCAAAACGGGTGTCTGAGAAATAGTATAATATTCCTCCACCACCGAATATTCGGCAATGTACAAGCAGGGGTGTAAAATAACAAATTAGTCTGACATTTTAAGGCAGGGAGCGACAGGATGGTTAATTGCTTCTTTTTGCGTAAAGGCTTAATGGGCGCAGATTTCAGCAAATTTATTACTGGTTGTCTGATAAATTTCATTGCTTTGCAGGATATACATCATGTGCATTGCTGCCACTTCATCTGTGCAGGTTGCATTTCACTTTTAAACTTGTAAATATGTTTGCAAAAAAGAGTTCATTACCTGTTATCCTGGCACTCGGGCTTACCATCTTCACCATCGGTTGCGGCGGAACAGAAGAGAAAAAAGAGGTTGACGACCATACGCCTTCAGAAACTGCAGCCGACTTTAAGGAAATCTTTGATGGTAAAACACTGACCGGATGGGAAGGCGATACCAGCCTGTGGCGTGCAGAAGGCGGGATATTGATCGGAGAGATCAAACCCGGACAGGAGCTTAAAACGAACTCCTTTATCATATGGCGCGGTGGTGAAACAGCGGATTTTGAACTGGTAGCAGAATATAATATCACCGAAACGGGCAACAGCGGTATCAACTATCGCAGCGAGCAGGTGGCAGATGTTCCTTTCGCCCTGAAAGGTTACCAGGCAGATATTGATGGACAGAATGTTTATACGGGCCAGAACTACGAAGAAAGAGGCCGTACCATCATTGCTTTTCGCGGTCAAAATGTAACCCTCCCCGCTACCGATACCGGAAAATCTGTACGTAATGTATGGAACGCGGCTGTACAGGGAACACCAGCCGGTAACAGTGATTCCTTAAAAGCTTTAATAAAAGGTAATGACTGGAACGAGATCCGCATTATTGCGAAAGGTAACAGCCTGAAGCATTATATCAACGGCGCATTGACGGCAGAGGTAACCGATGACGATACTGTTAACAGGAAGATGTCCGGGTTACTGGGATTCCAGGTACACGTGGGGCCTCCGATGAAAATACAGTATCGCAACATCCGTTTAAAGACATTATAAGGGTCCTAAGTAATATTTTTACGATATGCTCACATATCGTAAAATGAATAATGGCAGGCAATTATCAGCCTGCCATTATTCATTTATCACTAAAACACAAGCCCCAGCTTGAAAGCCCAACGGCTAAAGCTGGAGGTTATGTACTCTGTCGCATTTTGACAGGGCGGATTATTACAGATACCGGGTACTATGTATTTTTCCTTGTGCGTTTTGTAGGAATAATAGGAGCCGAACATAATGCTTTGTCCTTCGTTGCCCACTTTTATCCTGTAACCGATTCCGGCTTCTCCCAAAAAACCGGGCAGCGCTTTACTTTCTATTGCATTCCAGACCTCATTCCTTTGATTCTTTCCCCATACAAACTGCGGTCCTGCATTTATGTTAATAAACATATTGTTCCTCGGCAATACATCCCTGAGCAGGGATACCACCAGCGGAACGGTACGGTTACGGTAATCATCAATACCAACACCAGCCCCTGCATACCATTTATGATACTGTATACCATGGGTCGTTAACACCTGGTAAGCCGACTTGCTCTCTCCCACCACCACACCTACCGAGTTGTAGGAGCGATAACCGATCTGCGCCTGCGTCAATATCCCTGCAAACAACATTACCAGCAAAGACAGCAACAATTTTCTCATTCCTATTGCTTTTTAATACGGCTCAGCTCCGTTAACCTGTCCGGGTTGGATGCATCAAATTGCACGATACCTTCTTTAGCGCTAACGATCAGGTTATTATTGACCGGGATCACATCATACGGTTCCAGGGTTTTGATATGGTACTTGAAAAATAACGCCTTTGGATCTTTGGCGTCAAAAACCTTTAAGCCGTCTGTTCCGTCACATATCCACAGCAGGTCTCCGGTTTTTCCCAGCCCGAAGGGATTCTCCAGGTTGTAGGTATTGATCAGTACAGGCGCCGACAGATTCGCTATATCCAATACCTGCAGCTGGCTGCCGGTAATATTACCGCATTGTGCTCCTGCGCGTAGTGTAACATATGCGTATTTCCCATCGGAGATCACAGGATCGCACATGGTAATGTGGCTTACAGCGCTCACATAGCTGGGCGCCACGGGATTACTGATGTTGTATATAAACATACCGGTTGAGGAACCGATAAACAAATTACCCTGGAAAGGATAGATGGTCTCTATATTCCACCCCATGGGTACCTGGTTTACTCTTTCGGGATGCTGCTGTGTGCTGATGTCAAAAACGATCAGGGAAGATATATTGACAGCATACATATAGTCCTCTACTACACTGAACCTCGCCATAGAGCCGCCGATACCGGTGGTTATTTTACTTATTGCAGCAGCATATGCCTGGGGTTCTGCGGATGAAAAGGACATGGCATCCAGCCAGATCCCACAGTTTATACAACTTCTCCAACCACCGTCACCGTTGAAATCAACTGTTGTATCTTTTTCTATCCAGTCTACGATAAACTTACCCGGTTCGGGAATAAATCCGTTGCCGTATTGCCTTTCAGGAAACACGTTCGCTACCACTTCCGCAACGTTTACATTTGTTGGATCAGAAATATCGATAGCAAGCATATCCGTATAAAGGTCCGCATACAGCGTATTACCCTTCACCGCAATATCTACATTGCCCGGGATATTGATGAATCGCCTGTTAACGGGGTTGGCGGGATTGGTATTGTCAATAATGTGAACCCCTTTATTGATCTCATTTACAAACAGATAGTTCCCATACACGTATATCTTCCCGGGATTCTTTAATGTCTGTGCCGGCTGGCTGCCCACTTCATTCAAAACAACGGCTTTCTCTTTATAAACAGGTTGCAACAAGGTATAAGTGCGCTTTACACTGTCTTTTACACAACCACTGAAAAAAATGAGCATACCTGCAATAAGCAGTGAAAAAGTAAAACGTATCATATGCAGCTTTTTATACCTGACAGTAGTTTTGTTAAAACCATTGCATCATGATAAATATTTTTTTTGAATGTAGCCGGCAGCTTTACACCCGGGAAAAGTAGAGTTTGGTTGTATAGTGCACAGTTATCTTACCCCCATCATGAAACCGTTCGAAAAGCTCCTTTAACTCCCTGACCATGTCTCCGAAGCCCGGATCTGTTCTAGTGGGCATATAAGAAGAGGACAGAAGGCGTCCCTCCAGCCCGGCATAGTCAAACACCTGCTGATTATCGAACTGCTTACATATCACTTCATTGGGCTCAAAAAACTGTTGTATGGCATGATGATCCGTATTGCGGTGATCAACCTGCAGGTACTGTCGCCCGTATTGTATGATCAGGTCTTCATAAGCTCTTTCAAAACCTGTATCAACCAACCGTTCATTCCATATCAGCACAACGGCGCCACCGGGTATAATGATCCGCCCGAGCTCCTTCCTGGTTTCGCTGCGGTTAAACCAATGAAAAGCCTGCCCGGCTATCACCATGTCTACACTACGGGAAGGGAGTGTTGTATGCTCTGCAGTTCCATCTACCGCTTCAAAATCCGGAAAGCCCTGTAACAGCTCAATGCTCTTTTCCCGCATATCTTTGTTAGGTTCCACACCTTTTACACTATATCCCCTATTTAAAAACAGCAGGGAGGAAATGCCTGTGCCCGATCCCAGGTCTGCAATATGTGCTCCGGCTCCCAGAACACCTTGTTCTTCCAGGTAGTCAACAATCGCAGCAGGATAATGTGGACGGTACTTTACATAATCCGCTACACGGTTGCTGAAACGGGTGGTGCTGTCACTCATCGTTTTTTCTTTCAAATTTAATCATTAACAAACACACCTGCATCTGCTACATTGCCGGGCATAACCGGCAAAAACAAGGGGTATTTACCCAGGGGGAGAATAGTTCAATTTTTCGCAGGCGGATGGAGACGCCATATGCTTCAACTTAAAATGGTTGAAGCGGTAACTGTCGACCGGCTCTACCGGGATCAAAGGTTTGTTGTCAGGCAGTAAAAATATATATGCACCATATAGGAACACCAGGTAACCGCCAATAAAAACTGAATACCAGGTTCCGAACCCTGGGAATCGGTTGATTTTTCCGGCGCCTGCTGCCAGGGGTCAGAATCCCTTTGCCCCAACGAAGGCTTCTGCATGAGTAATAATGTTTACGCCATTGGTGTTGCAGGCAGGATGGTGTGCAGGCTTCACCACACAATATCGGTCTGTACCTCATACTGGCGAATTTTCCGCAGGATGGCTTGTTGCCTTCTAATGCTACCGGACTGTGTTTGGGTTGGAAACGGTTGTGCCCTGATACAATCAGAGCAGAATGCTGCGGCACAAGTGATCTGCAGGCAGAACACCTTGCGCCAGGTTCCGGTATTTTATTGTTTACGTGGATACCGGGTTCGGAATCCCTTTGCCCCAACGAAGGCTTCTGCATGAGTAATAATGTTTACGCCATTGGTGTTGCGGGCAGGATGGTGTGCAGGCTTCACCAACAATACCTGGATAACATCACTGTTGTTGGTGATGCTACACACAGGCAATCCCCACCAACAACGGCACCCAAAAGCCAATCGCTCGTAATACTTGAGCCCTGCGTTCTATTTGCTAGTTCAAATTACAAGTCATATAGGTGCATCGCACCTCAATATTTGTAGTAGTAATCATGAAATAATTAGTATAACGAGCCGCAGCGCGGCGGAATATTAATTGGTTTGTGTAAACACCCGCCCGACTGAATATCGTTCGGGTGAGGTGATGTACAGGTCTCACCCATCACTGTTGTTGGTGATGCTACACACAGGCATTCCCACGAACGCCAACAACGGCGCCCCAACACCGATCGGAAAACTTGCATGAAACGAAATTGCCAGGCGTGATCAACAAAAGCAAAGCCACTATTTTAATATCTTTGAAAGATGAAGACAGATCTGTTTCTCACTACCATCCGGTCCTACAGCAGGTTTACGGAGGAAGAAGCCCTGCTTTTTCTCTCTTTCTTCACAGAAAAGAAATTCAAAAAAAATGTCCCGCTCCTGGAAGCCGGCACGGTAGCCCACGAATTGTTTCTCATTGTAAAAGGCGCTACACGACAATGTTTTGACACAGAGCAGGGCATACAAAGGACCTGCAATTTTTCCTTTGAAGGCAATTTTATTACCGACCTGGAAAGTTTTTCCCGTCAATCCCGCTCTTCTACTTCCATCATAGCACTGGAACCAACGGAATGCCTGAGCATACGTTGCACTGAAGTGGTAGCTGCCATGCAGCAGTCTGTAGCAATCGGGACATTTTTCAGGGCCATTGTAGAAAAGGTAGCACAGGAAAATATCAGCCGTACCAAAAGCTTGTTGTCCCTGTCTCCTGATAAACAATTTGAAGAACTGATAAAAGGGAAGCCGGGATTATTACAAAGAGTGCCGCAACGGTATATTGCCCAATACCTGGGACTGGCGCCTGAGAGCCTGAGCAGGTTACGCAAAAAAATGATGGAGGTCGCAAAATCTTAACCGGGATCATCGTTTTGAACCCTTTACCCTTAATAGCTTTGCAGTATCAAAAACGAAAAATATGCAGACAATACTGGGTGCAGGCGGGGACATCGGCATTTTCCTGGCAAAAGAATTAAAGAATTATACAGATAACATAAGGCTCGTAGGGCGTCATCCCAAAAAGGTGAACGATGCAGATGAGCTTTTTGCTGCAGACCTCATGGATGCGGATGCTGTTTCCCAAGCCGTTGCAGGCAGCGAGGTAGCCTACCTCACGGTCGGGCTGCCATATAACCACAGGATATGGGAAAAGCAATGGCCGTTGATCATGCAGCATGTGATAGCCGCCTGCTGCAAACATCACTGCAAGCTTGTGTTCTTCGACAATGTTTACATGTATGACAAAACGGTTATCCCTCATATGAAAGAAGACGGCCCGATCAATCCTCCATCCAGGAAAGGAAAGGTGCGGGCAAAGCTGGTAGCCATGATATTCGAAGCTATTCAAACAAAGGGCTTGCAGGCGTTGATAGCCCGTAGCGCAGATTTTTATGGACCGAACGCAAAGAACGGCATTCTGAACATTCTCGTGCTGAACAACATGAAAAAAGGTAAAAGAGCGAACTGGCAGTCAGACGTCAACAAAATACACAGCGTTACCTATACGCCCGATGCGGCAAAAGCAACTGCCATGCTGGGGAATACCCCTTCTGCCTACAACCAGGTCTGGCACCTGCCTACTTCTACCGAACGGCTCACCGGGAAACAATTCATAAATTTGGCTGCTGCTATATTGGGTGTCAGGGCATCCTGTTTTGTACTTTCCCCATTCCTCATACGGCTGGCAGGTTTATTTTCAACTACTGTGAGAGAATTAGGAGAAATGCAATACCAGAATACACAAGACTATTTCTTTGACAGCAGCAAGTTCAATGACCATTTCAACTTTACACCAACAAGCTATGAAGCCGGTATCAGGGAAACACTGAACAGGCAAGATGCATCCGGGACCTAAAAAAGCCGCTGATCAACAGCGGCTCCGGTCATAAGACCTCAGATTATTTTTATGGAGTAGCCCGGTTACGCGATAATAACCGAAGGCGTCCATGATTTATCTGTAGATTGCATGAATACCTCCTTTTTATTTGGTGAATTGTAGACCTGAAGATAGGTAATTTAAACAAGCCGACAAATTTTATTGGTTTCAATGTTATGGATGTAAATCCTTTACCTCAACATTTTAGCCAGAACAAAGTTGAGGACTGCCTAAACCTGCCACAGGTATGTTTCAAGCCCGCCGCCACATAACCGTTGCGTGCCTGAATAACGTATCAGGCAGAAACGGTGCAAGGGTTAAGTTGACATTTATGGTATCTCATCAACCGGAAAATTTGTATAGAATGAAACCCTTAAATACGTTCACCGAAGATATAAATACACTCAATTTATTATACCTTCCGTACGCGAATTGCTGTACAAAACTCATTAATAATGAAAATAAAATATTTCCCGGCAGGCTTTGGCATCCTTATATTATCACAAGCTGCATTGTATGCCCAGAACAATGCGGACACTACTTATGTGTTACCGGAAGTACTGAAAACCGGATCGGGCAAAGTCATTCAAACGACGAAACAGTGGGAACAGGAACGCCGCCCGGAAATACTTGGTTTATTCAAACAGCATGTTTACGGGAAAACACCGGAACAAAAACTAAAACTGCGTTTCGTGACAAGAAATGTAAGCAGTAATGCACTACATAACAAAGCTACCCGGAAAGAAGTAAGAATATTTTTTTCGCAGGATACGAGCTATTATATGGATATGCTGATGTACCTACCCAATAAAGTCAAACAACCTGTTCCATTATTCCTTGGGTTGAACTTTGGCGGGAACCAGGTAATAGATGCCGACCCGGGCATCACGATCTCAAAACGGTGGATCACCTATGGAGAAGCACCGCAATATATCAACCATTTTTCTACAGAACACTCCCGGGGCAGCCAGCGCAGTGACTGGCCGGTAGAAAACATACTGGATGCAGGATACGGTCTTGCCACTGTTTATTACGGCGATCTGCAGCCGGATAGTGCCAACAGCGTTAATGCCGGCATCGCCCCGTTGTTTTACAGGCAGGGACAAACCCAACCGGCAGACAATGAATGGGGCGCCATCGGCGTGTGGGCCTGGGGACTAAGCCGGGCAATGGATTATCTACAAACGGACAAAGCCATCAACAGCAAACAGATAGCCCTGGTAGGGCATTCCAGGCTGGGTAAAGCCGCTTTATGGGCCGGCGCACAGGATAAAAGGTTCGCCATCGTAATATCCAACAACTCAGGGGAAGGGGGAGCTGCCATCACCAGGAGGAAATATGGTGAAACCATCGCCATCATAAACAAGGCCTTTCCACACTGGTTCTCCGCTAATTTCAAGCAATTCAATAACCGGGAAAATAGCTTACCCGTCGATTTTCACCAGCTGATTGCACTGATTGCTCCCCGCCCGGTATATATCGCCAGCGCCTCCGAAGATCAGTGGGCAGACCCGACAGGAGAATATTTATCCGGATTTTATGCCACTCCCGCATATGCGCTATATGGTTTACAGGGGCTGGAAAGTCCTGTACCGCCCGCAATTGATCATCCGACGGGAAATGGAGCTATAGGTTATCACCTGCGCCAGGGTGAACATGCCATGACCCATTACGACTGGGAACAATACCTGCACTTTGCAGACCGGTTTTTCAGAAATAACACGTTGACAAAATAATGACAAATCCAAAGCAGGATTATTACTTAAATTTTAACCGCAATTCCCTTTCAGTCCGTACCTTTGCGAAAATTTGAAAGGACCCTTGCAGGGTCTGTTTGATAATTCTTTAATTACATAAAAAAATAAACCATGAAAATTGTTAAGTATTTAATGATTGCCAGTGTGGCAGGGCTTGTAGCATGCGGAGGCGGAGAAGAAAAAAAAGCTGAAACAACTACTACCCCAACTGAAGAAAAAACACCGGAAAGTGCTCCTGCTGCTTCAGAAGGAACAACACTGGAGATCACCGGTAATGATGTAATGAAGTTCGACAAAACAGAATTGAAAGCAAAAGCCGGAAAAATCACGCTTACACTGATACATGAAGGCAAGCTGGCTAAAGAAGCGATGGGACATAATGTAGTAATATTAAAGCCAGGTTCTGATGTGGCAGCCTATGCTGCAAAAGCGGTTAGCGCAAAAGATTCAGATTATATCCCTGCATCTGAAAGCGCCAGCGTGGTAGCCCATACCAAATTGATCGGCGGTGGTGAAAAAGATACTATTGAATTCACTATTTCTGAGCCCGGTACTTATCCTTTCCTGTGCAGCTTCCCTGGGCACGTAGGTTTCATGAAAGGAGAACTGATCGTTGAATAGTTTTTTGAAGCATATTGAAAAGGTCCATTGCTTTGCGATGGACCTTTTTTATTTTCATATATTAGAATGAAATGACTTTTCGCGAAGCAACTGTATATATCACCAGTTCCCTGAGGGACATTTACGATGAAAGGGAAGCCGCCAACATCACAGAACTTGTAATGGAATACCTGACAGGTCTGAGGCGGATCGACCGCATCATGCTGCCCCACCAGGAAATAGACCGGGAAACAGAGCGAAAGCTTTCAGCATGTATACTACAGCTTCAGTTGCATACACCCGTGCAATATATACTGGAAGAGGCATGGTTTTACGGCATGAAATTGCATGTCAACAAAAACGTATTGATCCCCCGTCCCGAAACGGAGGAGCTGGTAAACTGGATCGTTGAAGAATACGCAAAAGAAGCAGCGCCGGTAATAATTGATATCGGCACAGGCAGCGGGTGCATTGCCATTGCTGTAAAAAAAGCATTGCCTGCCGCCACGGTATATGGAGTGGATATAAGCAGCGAAGCGCTGAAGGTAGCCCAAAAAAATGCGGATCTGCAAAATGCCGATGTCATTTTCAGGCAGGCAGATATTCTCGACAGGAGCGTTTATAGTCAGCTCCCTCTATTTGATACGATTGTCAGCAATCCTCCTTATATTCCCGAAAAAGAACAGGCGGACATGTCTAAAAATGTAACACAATATGAACCGCACCTGGCGCTCTTCGTACCGGATGATCATCCGCTCCGTTTTTATGAAGCCATAGGAAATTTATCATCAGAAAATTTAAAGCCGGAAGGCCGCATCTACCTGGAAATACATGAAACGTTCGGCGAAGCAACCCGCACCTTATATTACAACCTGGGTTATAGCAATATCCGTACTAAAAAGGATATGCAGCATAAGGACAGGATGATGTGCATCCGAAAATGATCATGGACGGGAGAAAGCGGTAATCGCAAACGTCCGTTCTACGGCATATCCTGCATTGCTCATGACCGTCTCCGTTTTCAGCTCACTGGCAATATGTACGGCGCCCGACTTTTTTAAAAGCTGCTCTACTTCCTCATGGCTGTACAACGTAAACCCGTAGCCGACAAACGGAAGCTGTTCCATGAAGCTTTTCAACCCGAATGTTATACACCCCCGTCCACCCGGCTTTAACACCCTCATGATTTCCGAAAGGTATACGGTCACATCTTCCCAGAAATAAATAGTGTTGACGGTAAAAACAGCATCAAAAGCAGCATCGTCAGAGGGAATATGTTTTCCTTCCGTTAATTTAAAAACCGCCTGTCCGTCCGTCACCGACCTTTTATTGTTGGCTATCGCCTCCTGCAGCATCAGTGCAGATATATCAATACCTGTATATGAAATGCCGTCCACTTGCTGCAACAGATAATTTACATGATTGCCATTACCGAACCCGATCTCCAGCACATGATCATTACGCTTTAACGTCAGCGTGTCAACAGAGGCGGTTATCATAAATGAGTTGGTTTGTTCCATCTGCCTGGCAACCTGTATACCCTTCTCCCCTTCCGGTTGTCGCAACTGGGCTGCCAGGTCTCTTAAAGTTTGCTCATCCATCTGTAATTTTTTATTTTTCTACTCCGTATTTTTTCAGGTAACGTTCGTTTAGTTGTGTCTGCTTGTTTTCAAGACTTACGTGTCTTCCCTGTATGAAGGCATGGGTAACGATGCTGGTTTTCATATCCAGGATATCACCTTCACTGACCACGATGTTGGCATCTTTTCCAGCTTCCAGCGAACCCGTCCTGTCTGCTATACCCAGCAATTGGGCAGCGCTCAGCGTGATGGCGCTCAATGCCTGTTCCTTTGTGAGTCCGTAGGCAGCTGCTGTGCCCGCATTAAATGCCAGGTTACGGTACCGGGTATTGGTAGCGTCATCATTCAGGGCAAACAATACGCCTGCCTGCTGAAGCAATGCCGGTGTTTTAAAAGGCTGATCAATATCTTCATCTTCCGTTCCGGGAAGACTGTGTGCCGTATTCAGGATCACACCAATATTATTATCTTTCAAAATAGGTGCAACCTGCCAGCTATCCGCGCCACCGACAATAACTGTTTTGAAGCCAAACTCTTTTGCGAGTTCCACTGCAGCTAATATTTGTTTCACCTCATTCGCATGCACAAAAAGCGATTGTTTATTATCGAACAGTCCCCGCAGCGCTTCAAATTTCAGGTTCACATTTGCATGATCCTTTTCCTGCAGATAAGCCTTACCCTGCCGAAAAAAGCTTTTGATCTCTTCCACCTTTTCCAGGGCCTGCTTCACGGGATCAACCGGCAGATCCTGCTGAGCCGCAAAACGAAATCTGGGGGCATTGAAAGACGGCATATTGACATGCATGGCGCCATCCGGCTTATACACGGCGTCTTCATAATTCCATGCATCCAGTTGCACCACGCTCGATGAGCCACTGATAGCACCCCCCTGCGGAACCACGTTTGCCAGCAACACACCATTGGACTTTAATATATTGATCATCATGGAGGCTGCATTATACGCTACAACAGACCGGATGTTCGGATTCAGGTCTCCCAGCTCCCTGTAATCGTTACTTCCCCTTACGCCTGCCGCTATTTCCTTCAGCCCCAGGTCAGATTGCGGCAGTATCAAACCCGGATATACATGCTTTCCTTTTGCATCAAAAACTTTTACGTCATCCAGCGGTATGGCTATATTCTCACCTACGCGGGTGATCTTTCCGTCCCCCACCTCAATTGTCGCGTTTTGCAGCACGGTACCATTACCCACGTGCACGGTAGCGTTGGTTATAAATAAAAGTCCTTTGTATTCCTCTGCCGGATATACATTGTCCTGTGCCTGCAGCTCTACTGCAACAAACAACAGGAACAGCATCAAGTATTTTTTATTCATCTGATTGATCGTTTTATAGCTATCGGGAATATATAATTTAGATATTACCATGCTGTGATTTCATCACCATGTGTATGAAATGAACCGTCATCATCGTCTTCGCCACATCCCAGTACGGTTTGCGTACTTGGTTTAAACGGTGAAACCGTAGCGCCTGCTTTTTTTTCCGCCGTCATTTTCTGTATCAGCCTGTTCCTTTCCTGCGCTATATTTTTCCTTAGCTGCAGGTCTCTTTCCCTGTCAAAATATACAATCCCGTCTACCAGCGTTTTTTCGGCTTTAGCGTAAATGCTCAACGGATGATCACTCCACAATACCAGGTCAGCATCTTTGCCTGCTTTAATGCTACCGGTACGGTCATCAATATGAAGTGCCTTTGCAGGATTGATTGTAACCATATTCAATGCCTGCTCTTCTGTCACGCCGCTGTACTTGATTATTTTGGCCGCCTCCTGGTTGAGCCGGCGGGCCATTTCCGCATCATCGGAATTGATACAAACATTCAATCCTACCTTTTGCATAATACCCGCATTGTAGGCAATTGCATCCAGCACTTCCATTTTGTACCCAAACCAGTCAGAGAAGGTAGATACATGGGCGCCGTGCGCTTTTATTTTGTCAGCTACCTTATATCCCTCCAGGATATGTGTGAGCGTGTTTACCTTAAAGTCAAACTTTTCAGCTACACGAAGCAGGTAGGTGATCTCACTTTGCACGTAAGAATGGCACGTAATGAATCTCCTGGCATCCAGTATTTCCGCCAGCGCATCCAGCTCCAGGTCTCTGCGTACCGTTGTCCAGGGATTGACCGTTCCTTTTTTACCCCTGGCGGCAACACCGGCGCTTTTAATGGCATTCTTATAATCGGCAGCCCGCTGAAATGCGTCGGTCAGCACCTGCTCAACCCCCATGCGGGTATCGGGAAAACGATTATTGGCAGGCGCCGTGGTACGCTTTACATTCTCTCCCAATGCAAACTTTATAAACGGATCCCAGTTTTTGAATTTCAATCCTTCGTCATCCGCACCCCAGCGCAATTTTATGAGCTGCGTTTGCCCTCCAATAGTATTGGCCGAACCGTGCAGGATATGCGAAGACGTGACGCCACCGCTCAGTTGACGGTAGATATTAATATCGTCCGGGTTGAGATTATCTGCAATGCGAACCTCCGATGTAACGGATTGTGCTCCTTCATTAATAGAGGCCACCGCAATATGGGAATGCTCATCAATAATGCCGGCAGTAAGGTGTTTCCCCGTAGCATCCACGATCTCCGCCCCTGCGGCATTGAGATTTTTTCCTACCTGCACGATCTTTCCACCTTTCACCAGCACATCCGTATTTTCCAGCTTACCTGCATCTTCGCTGGTCCATACCGTAGCATTCCTGAACAATATCGCCTGTTGCCGGGGCAGCTCCTCAAACCCGTAGCTGCCGAAGGGATAGGTAATTTTCGCCAGTGGCGCTTCAGTTGATTTACCGGCAGCAGTATCTTTCGCAGGGCCGGCAGCAGATACTTTTGTCGCCTTCCATATAACAGCATTACCTGCTGTATCCGTTCCATTACCATTCCATTCATTATCCAGCGCCACACCACTTAGCCGGGTATAACTCTTCCCTTTTCCGGAAGAAGGAAAACCGATTGAAACCAGCTTATGATCGTAGCTAAACCGGGCAGGTACGGTATCCTTTCCAATTATATTTGCTGAGGACGCACCTTTTACTTCCAACGTATACGCTACTGTGTTACTACCTGCCTGGATAACAAGATTGTACTTCCCCTTTATAACGCTCTCATCTGTTTTTATCTCGTATCGCTGACCCTGCACCCAGTTTTCAAAAATGACCGTTTTGTCTTCGAAAACGGGACCGGAGGTGATCAAAAAGTTAGCCAGCTTGCCTTTTTCCAATGACCCTACAGTATTATATATCCCCAGCAGCTCCGCGGGTGTGCGGGTAAGCGCCTGCAATGCGCGGGCAGGACTCAATCCATATTTTACTGCTTTGCGCAGGTTGACCATAAATTGCGCGGGATCTTTCATATCCGCAGGCGTCAGGCAAAAGCTGATGCCCGATCTTTCAAAGGCTGCCGGGTTTCCGGGAGCCATTTCCCAATGCTTTAAATCATTCAATGATACCTGTCGGGCATTGTTGGGATCTTCCACATCCATTGCCTCGGGAAAATTGAGCGGCAGAATAAAGCTTGCCCCGGTAGCTGCCATCTCATTGATACGCTGGTATTCATTACCACCTGCTTTTATAATATATTGCTTACCAAATTCATCGCCTATCTTATCTGCCCTTACACTGCCCCATTTATCATTGGCCTCAAATATCTGCGTCAACGCTGCGTGCTCATTGAACGCTCTTAAGCTGAGGTTCACACCTTCCGCAGTTGGATTTGATTTGTACCATTCTGCATCCAGGTAAGTCTGCCGGAGCAATGCGATCACACCCATCAGACTACCCGGATAACTTTGCGTAGAAGTTCCTTTGCTGAAAGAATAATGAGTGGAGGCTTTTTCTTTCACAACCGACATATTCTCCCGTTGATCCGCAAGGGTAACAACAACGCCTGTACCTCTTACGATCCCGTCTTTCTGATGCGTCAGCACTGTTCCAAACCCAATATCCCGGAATGTTTTCGCCTGCTTTTCATCCGCTGTAAACAGGTCAACACCGTTTGCTTCTGCTTTAATGGCCTGGTTCCAGCCTACTGCACCTTTGGCATTAGAGTTGAACTGGGTGGGTGCTCCGTAATTAAATCCGGCTGCTCCCCGCTGTGGAACACTGATACCATAGTGGCTGTATATATCGATAAAAGAGGGAAGAATTACTTTTCCTTTACAATCTATTACAACTGCCGCTTCCGGTTCCCTGATGCCCGTTCCTATATCCACTATCCTGTCTTTCCGGATCACCAGCGTGGCATTGGATAATACCGTTTCCGCATCTTTGTAAATGGTTGCGTTTTTAAATACATAAACAGTATTTCTTTCATCGGCTATCCCATTTACAGGAAATGTTTTTTGCGCGTAAAGAAATCCTGTTGCGAGAATGGCAAGCCCGGTGCTAATCATTCTTTTCACTCGCATTGGCAGAGATTTTAATATGAATAATAAAGATGGAAGTTAGCTATTTTATCAATATTGCTGATCTAAAGACCTGTCACGCAGAGGTACGAAGCATCAGGATAGACGCTTCCTTCGTGCCAATGATATGTCTGCAGGTCGGGAGAGATCTCTCATTCCACTCTATTCCATTGCCCATGACAAATCATTCAGTCTGCGGCTGCAAAGGTTGCGTGGGGACACGCAACCGGGCGACCCAGTGCCCCGGCGCGTGTCCTCATGCGCCGTTAGATAGAAAGCTCCCATATGTCACGCTTCAATGATTGAGGACACTAATGGCGTACTCGGGATGACGTTATAAGCTCATGGCGGAGGCATGCGATTGCTGATCTGCGCTTCAAAATCAGCCATCTTAAATCAGAAATCCTCCAGCAGCAATCAACCCTTACTTCTTTCTGGTAATGATAACAAAATCCGCAAGATTACTGTATTGCGCCCAGCCGGGGTTGTCCAGGGAATCTACAGAAAAGCAACTGATGGTAATTACCTTTTCTCCCTGCCGGATCAAACGTTCCGCAAGCCCCGACCTGTAGTCGCTGTGAAAACGTCCGTTCAGATGCAATACAACATCCGCCTTATGCCGCCTTCTTGCCTTACGGATAAAATGCGCCATCGTAGCGTCCCAGAAATTCTGCGATTGATAAAGATGCATTTCCGGCATGGAATGACCGCCCATGATCTCGTTGAACCTGTATAGATACTGACCGCCAAGCGTATCTACCGGTAAAGGCGCAATAAATTTCCTGGATGGTTTACTCAGTTGGTGCAAGGCAGGAAGCCCTTCCCTTGTAACCAGGTTTACATAACGGGCAGGCGCATTGGCTGCCACTACTTTTATATCATGCTGTTTTGCCAGCTCAACCAATGGCCGGTAATCATCATAGTTATTCCAGCTTCTAGCTTCCTTACGGAAATTCTTCTCGCTGATCATCCCTTCCAGGTATTCATTCAGCACGGGCTGCACATCAGCCTCAAACATCTCCATCGACAACACCAGTTTCTGTCCAAGCCTGTTACGCAGGCTTTCAAAGACCTGCCATTCCAGCAGGTGCCCTATAGAGTCATTATGCTCTTCACCAAACAATAAAATACTTTTACCGGGTAGCCCGTTGGTAATATGCTCCAGCAGCACTTCTTTTTGCTGCTGCGTGTCATATATCCTGTAATCAATGCCTGGCTGTTGCCCTGCACAAACAGACATATATCCAACAGCGAGCAGGCATAAAATGTATCGTATCATATTCCGGGAATTAGGTCGCAAAGCTAAAATTGAAAAATCAAACCAAAGCCCGATCAGGAAAAAACGATTTACACAATCGGGAATTTTTTATCGGCAACAACAGTTTTTATTCTTAAAAACTAAGCTAACTTGGCGAAAAATTGAACGATGGGGAAACCAACTATCAAAACCGGCGTTGTAGGATACGGCATATCAGCAAAAGTATTCCACCTTCCTTTTATAGCTACCCAGTCTGACGAATACGAGCTGGTGAGCATATTACAGAGAAAAGGAAACGAAGCGAAAGAGAAGTATCCTTTTGTGCATGTGGCGCGCTCTATCGAAGAAATGGTCCGGGACCCCAACCTTGATCTGATCGTCATTACAACACCCAATGACACGCACTTCCCTTATACCAAGATGGCGCTGGAAGCCGGCAAGCATGTAGTGCTGGAAAAGCCTTTTACCAATACAACAGAAGAAGGCCGCCAACTGGTGGAAATAGCTAAAAGATCCGGAAAAATCCTGAGTGTTTATCAAAACCGGCGATATGTAAGTGACTTCCGTACGATAAGGGAGATACTGGATAAAAAATTATTGGGGGAGATACATGAATTTGAAGCGCACTACGATCGTTACCGTGCGGAAGAACGTCCGAATGCCTGGAGGGAAGCCCCGCTGGCCGGCAGCGGTATATTATATGATCTTGGCGCCCATATTATCGACCAGGTGTTATATTTTTTCGGGATGCCGCAAAATATCACAGCCGATATCCGGCTGCAACGCCCCCATGCCCGGGTGGATGACTATTTCAATCTCTGGCTGGACTATGGCTTTAATAAAGTGATCCTGCATGCAGGAATGTTGGTGCGTGAGCCCGGCCCCCGGTATATGATACAGGGTACCAACGGCTCATTTATCAAATACGGGGAAGACCCGCAGGAAGCAAGACTGAGAGCAGGAGAACTCCCCCACGGCGAAGACTGGGGGAAGGAAAAAGAAACTACATGGGGGCTGCTGCACACGGAGTTGAACGGAAAGATCATAAAAGAAAAATATCCCTCCCATACCGGCAGCTATGCCGATTATTACCACGATCTGTACCAAACCATCATGAACGGAGCACCGTTAACGGAAAAGCCGGAACACGGTTATAATACAATCAGGATCATAGAGTTGGCTATTCAAAGCCACCGCGAAAAACGAACCGTTGCCTGCACAGACCTGATGGATGTTCCTTACAGGTAACCCCTCGCAAAGAAGTATAGCATTAAGATACCTGCTATATTAAAAATCTTTTTTTTCAGATAAACTAAAGATTTAGTTTTAAAAACTAAATCTTTAGTTTATCTTTACTTCCGGATCTGGTTATTGATAGATAAAATATTTACACATGATGAAGAGTTTAACCAAAGCAGAAGAACAGCTGATGCAAACATTGTGGAAGCTGAAGAAAGCCTTTTTACGGGAAATAGTAGAAGCCCAGCCCGTTCCCAAACCTCACCAGAACACCGTAGCTACTTTATTAAAGATACTGGTGGAAAAAGATTTTGTAGGCATAGAAACATTCGGACGTATGCACCAATACTACCCCCTGATCAGTAAAGAAGCCTATTCCAAATCCACTATGAAGAGCATGGTGAAAAGTTACTTTGAAGGCTCTTTCAGCAATGTGGTATCCTTTATGGTAAAAGAAAAGAACCTGAGCGTGGAAGAGCTCGAACTGCTGCTGAAAGAGCTGAAAAAGAAGCAAAAATAAAGTATTAACCAAACCACGGAATTATGCCACCCTTTATTTTGTATCTCCTGAAGGTAATCGTCTGCTCTGCCATCCTGTACGGTTACTATAAGCTGGTATTGCAGAACAAGCTTTTCCATCAGTGGAACCGGTTTTACCTGTTGGCGGCAGTTCTTATCAGCATCAGCTTTCCGCTGGTGAGGATCAACATTGAACAAACTGCTGCCAATAATGAAACCATGCAAGTGATACGCCTGTTGCAGGTAGTAGATACAGATACACAACCGGACCATGAAGGCAACAGTGTTACTTCCACTGTCAGCTACGAACAGGTCATATCCATTGGATATATCACCATCAGTATATTAATCATCACCTTGCTCCTGCATGCCTTATTTAAGATATGGCAACTTATACGACGATCCACCTCAAGAAAAGTAGAAGGCATCAACATAATTGATACAGAAGCTAAAGGAACACCTTTTTCATTCTTCCGGTACATTTTCTGGAACAGGAAAATTGATATGGATTCCGATACCGGTAGAAAGATCTTCCGGCACGAGCTGGTGCATGTGCGGGAGAACCACAGCGTTGACCGGGTGCTTATGAATATTGTATTGATACCGTTCTGGAGCAATCCGTTCTTCTGGCTGATCCGCCGGGAAATGACCGTGATCCATGAATTCATCGCCGACAGTAAGGCAGTGGAAGATAATGATACGGCTTCCTTTGCCGCCATGATCATCCATGCGGCTTACCCACAACATAGTTTTGAAATGACCAGCACATTTTTTTCATCATCCATAAAAAGAAGATTACATATGCTGACAAACATGAATAACCGAAAGGTAAATTATCTCGGGCGCATTATGGCGCTGCCGTTACTGGCTTTTATCTTTATTGCATTCACCATTAAAACAAAGCATTCATCCCATGACGACCTTATCACCACAGCAATCGAAAGCAAAATAACTGTAGTAATAGATGCAGGGCACGGAGGACAAGAGCCGGGCGCACAATCAAACCGGGTTTACGAAAAAGACCTGACCCTGGCGCTGGCTAAAAAGGTAAAAGCGCTTAATAACAATCCGGCAATCAATATCCTGCTGACAAGAGAAACGGATATTTATCAGCCCGTTCGCGAAAAAGTAACCTGGACCATGCAACAACAGCCTGATGCCTTTATTTCCCTACACGTAGCAGCCGACCCAGACTCAGATAAGTCTTCGGGGTTCGAACTTTATATCAGCAGGCAATCGGGACCTTACGAAGCCGAAACAAGAGTCCTGGCCAGCCTGGTATCAGATGAAATCAGCAGCAGCTATACCGTATTTCCGCAACTGAAGCAACGGTTGGAGAAAGGCATTTGGGTATTGGATGCACCTGAGATCAACTACCCGGCAATACTCATTGAATGCGGTTATCTTACCAACAAAAAAGATCTTGCCTTTATCAGGGACAATACCAACCAGGAAAAGATAGCACGGAACGTTCTGAACGCCATAGAAAAATATGCAAAAGCAAGAGCAGAAGCAAATTCCGGCACCCCTAACATTCCTGATGCCCCCCTTTATGCCAGCCCTGATAATGCGGGAGATGATTTTGAGCACAGGCAGCAGGGACGATCAGGTACAACGGATAAACAGGAGGCCGATACAATTCCCACCGCGAAAAAGGTGCCGGCGGTAGCGCCCCCGAAAGATCCATTCCTGTCGAAGGGCGTTGATCCCAAAGTAGCCGATATTTATATAAACGGGATGAAAAGTGATTTTGAGGCTTTCTGTAAAGTTCCTCAGGAAAGTATTGTGCGGATGAACGTGGTAAAAGATGCAACAGCCGTCAACGGGCTGATTGAGATCGTTACGGAAAAGTATACGCAGGAAGACGATAAAGTGTTCGTAAGAACAGAAGTTGAAGCCTCATTCCCCGGTGGCGAAGAGAGCTGGAAGAAATATGCGCAAAAAGTGCTGGATAAAAATAAAGATGCGCTTGAAAAAGAA